>ERZ773233.51-NODE-51-length-97467-cov-11.420677_pt1 | contig 97467 bp, 83 predicted proteins | sample MGYA00580991_ERZ773233 | MGnify/ENA primary metagenome ERZ773233 (study PRJEB29015, sample SAMEA2738178) | human oral metagenome | biome: human oral; feature: human-associated habitat; material: saliva | place: China | collected 2161 ...
TCGGCGATGTGGTCGATGATCACCTTGTAGTACAGCGTCTCATTGCGGTCGTGCAACTGTTCGAGGTAGATGTACTTGTCGAGATCGTCGTCGAGTCGACACACTTGCTTGTAGGCACGCGCAGCCTGTTGTTCGAGCGTTTCGACAGCCGCGGGAAGACGACCCATCAGCCCGAAGCGCTTACGCTCTTCGACAGTGAAGGCGGTCCCACGGTTAGTCTGCGGGTCGGCGATGATTTGGGGTTTTGCTGGGATCAGTAACTCCTTTCCGGCGGGTGCTTCTAGCGTAAACCAGTTGCACGTGAACGACCTTGTCTATCAATCGACTTAGTCGGTCAGCGAAGTCCTAGGGATGCTGTTCCCTTATGAGGTCACCAGGATCCTACGCAAGTGGATGCATTCTCACCTTTGACTATTTCACCTCCGCCCCATGGCGACAGAAGGATTGTCACCTGGGTTTAACGGTATCCATTCGCCCGCCCAAAAGCGCAGCGGTATTCAAAGAATTATCCGTCAAGCAAGAAAACCTAGAACCGCGCCCCATCCGACGAGGAGATTGGCAAGGGAATGCATCATCCAACTGGGAAGAATGGAACCTCCCGCCGCTTCTTCGTTCACCCAGCCCATAATCCAGCCACTGACCGCAGTCAGCACTCCCGCGCCGATCAGTGGGACCAAGGTGAATGCTGAGGAAAGCAGAATCACATGCACGAGACCGAAGACCACTGCCTGCACAGTGTTTCCAACTCCGAATCCAAACTTCTCACTCAGCTTCTTTCCAAGGAATCCTCGAAAGAGAATTTCTTCCGACAGGCCGGTCTGAATAAAGGCGTAGAAGAGAACCGCTATCGCTCCATAGATCCCACTGCCTGCGAAGCGTGAGGAAGCTGTCCCACCAGCAGCCGACGAGAGGAGCACGACTGAAAGCACGGCAACAACAGCCCAGACCATGAGCGCGAGCACAAGACGCTGGCGCTTTGCTTTCCACTCGGGGACGACGAGGCCAATCCACGTTGCAAACTCAACGCGCCTGCGCGTTGCAACAGCCCACCATGCAACCGGAAGAACAAGGGCAAGTGCGAGCTGAACAAAAGACGAGATAACAGTCGTGAATACCATCGCAGCCTCCGACAATCGCGCGCAGTCTGCTTTCAAGGATACAGGCCACCCAGCACGCTCATCCGCCTCATACTCCAAGGGGCGTCACCCCCGTTTCACGAGCACCGTACCGCTTGGATGCGGATACAGCTCTCAGCGATCAGGAGTGACACCCCACGGGAAGGACAGGACGCGCGATCAGTTCATCGCAACGATGTGTGTCTTTCAATCGAGCGCGAGGCCGACACTGCTAGGAATAGCGCGAAGAGAGGGACCAAAATGCATGCGCCCATTCCCCAAACATTGGGGTGGCCATCGGTGCCTAAAGTCGCGCGATATGACGTCCACATGACCTCGGTACTGAAATGGCCGTCAGGAGTCATCGAGAAGGGCATGAAGAAGGTTCCAACTCCGCTCAAAACCTGGTCAACGATGTAGAGCAGGACTAATCCGATAGCCACCGCACCGAAGCCCATGTGGTTGAAGCGCCCTTCGGCTGCAAGAGTCATGACCGCACAGACCTGAGGAATCAGCGCAATACACGAAACGATCCAGGTAATAAACAAAACCACAAGCACCAGAGTCGAAAAAGGCGCAAATAGCGAACGCGGACCAGCAGTGTAGTCGGCGAGAGTGATGCCCTGACTCCATGCCGCCGCCCACGCAACTGCAATGCCTCCGCCGATGGCTAAGGCAAGTGCGACGAGGAATTCAATGATCATTCGACTGACCTTTGCCCAGTAGATCACGGCACCCGACACGGGAAGAGTCATGGTGAAGTACCCCTGTTGTCCATACAGAGTCTTCCAGTAGTCACTCATTCCACTGATCGCTATACCCACAGGAATCGCTACGCACATCAGGTAGCCAAACATGGTCATCGTCCCGCTCAGTCCCGGGACTCCGCTTGCAACGACACCGACCGTCACAACAAGAATCGCAATGGCGGTCCCCATTTGACGAAGATCAGCGCGCAGGCGACTACCGATTTCGTAAGACAACATTTTCCCGAACATCAGCGGTATTCCTTCCTGAAAATCGCATCCAAAGAGTCCCCACGCGTCGCACGCAGATCATCCGCATCACCCTGCAGAAGAACCTGCCCCTCTTTCATAAAGAGCGCATAGTCGACGAAATGCTCGATATCCGAAATCAGGTGGGTTGACATGATGAGCAGTGACTCGGGATTAAACTCACGCAGGATGCCCTCGAGAATAATGTCGCGAGTTGCTGGGTCTACTCCGCTGATCGGCTCATCCAACAAGAAAACCTTCGCTTTGCGTGCCATGATCAGGCTGATCTGGAGCTTTTCTCCCATTCCCTTACTCATCTCACTAAGCGGCTGATTCTCGGGGAGTTTAAAGAAATCAACCATGGTTCGCGCTCTTTCCGACTCAAAATCAGCAAAGAAACGCGAGTAGATGTTAATCGCACGCTCCACGGTCCATTCACCGTTGAGGAATGCTACCGAAGGCAAGTAGGACACGATGGCTTTTGTATCGATTCCAGGTTTATACCCGTCGATCCTCACCTGCCCTTGGTAATCATTCAATACGCCTGCAAGGATTTTCAGGAGCGTCGTTTTCCCACATCCGTTGGGACCCATAAGACCGACGATGTGCCCGGCGTCAAGTGAGAGCGAGTAGTCCCGTAGTGCCGGCGTTTTCCGGTAATGCTTCGTGAGGTGGGCCACGTGGACGAGGCCGTGCCCCGCACCCCTTGACCGCTCAGTTTGTGTGGTCATGAGTTTGCCTCCTTGGCTACTTCTCCGTGACATCCCAACGTTGATCAATCAGAGCCCGAGCACCTTCCAGGTCGATTCCCAGTGAACGACATGCGCGAATGTAGGCATCTGCCGCAAGATGCGCGTCGTTCTTCCGCAGAGCATGCAGAGCGCTCTCATCAGTTGCGACAAAGCGTCCTGCGGTCCGCTTCGGGACCGTCAACCCTTCTTCATCAAGTGCACTCAGGGCTCGCTGAACGGTATTGGGATTGGTGCCTGCCTCGATCGCGAGATCACGCACAGAGGGGATCTTTTCGCCTGGTTTCCACGTACCGTCGGTAATACGACCGCGAAACGAATCAGCTAATTGGATCCAGATTGGACGGGTGTCATCGATGCGCATCGATGTATCCCTCCTGTCTATCTGTATTAATACACTAATACAGTGCCACACTATCGAAACTGTGTCAATACAGTAATACAGTTTGCTCAGAAAACGAACAACAGCAAACGCCCCGTTGGGAAAATCCCAACGGGGCGTTACGGCATTAAGCCAAACATTCAACCTCTAAATGGCCGCCTATGACGCATTCACGCAATCGGTTCGGCGCTGATGTGCCAGACCTCGCGAGCGTAGTCACTGATGGTTCGGTCAGAGGAGAAACGACCGGAACGCGTGATATTGACCCAGGCCTTGCGCGCCCAAGCCTCTTGGTCGCGGTAATCCTGTGCCATACGATCCTTCGTCTCACGGTAGGAAGCGAAGTCACCCAAGACGTAGTAGACGTCAGCTGGCTCATATCCCGTTTCCAGAAGCGACCAACGCAGATCATGGAACCAACCAGAGTTGGAATCATTCAAGGTGCCATCGGTCAAAGCATCGATCACGCGCTTCAAGCCAGGCACGTTCTCGTAGTGCCAACGCGGATCGTAGTGGCGACGAAGCTCGGGAAGCTCATCATCGGTTGCACCGAAGATATAGGCGTTCTCCTCCCCTACGGCCTCGAGAATTTCAACATTCGCACCGTCCAAGGTTCCCAAGGTCAGCGCACCGTTCATCATGAACTTCATGTTGGACGTGCCCGAGGCTTCCTTTCCGGCCATCGAGATCTGCTCGGAAACATCCGCAGCAGGAATGATGTGCTCGGCGGGCGAGACATTGTAGTTGTGAACGAAAACGACCTTGATGCGGCCATTGATGTCCGGATCGTTATTGACCAGGTCAGCAATGGTGTTAATCAGCTTGATAATCGCCTTCGCGCGAATGTAGCCGGGGGCAGCCTTCGCACCGAAAACGAACACGCGCTTGGGAACATCCAGAGCAGGGTTGTCCTTGATGCGGAAGTACAGATCCAAGACGTAGAACGCGTTAAGCAGCTGACGCTTGTACTCGTGCAGACGCTTGATCTGAACATCAAAGATTGCATCGGGATCAATTTCGACACCCTCGCGAGCCTTCACCCACGCGGCAAAATCAACCTTGTTCGCATGCTTGATCTGAGACAAACGCGCATACAGATCAGCGTTTCCAGCATCTGTGAACTTCGCAAGCTCATCCAGATCGGTCACCCAGCGATCCGATCCGGTCACCTCGTCAAGGAGGGCCGCCAGGCGCGGGTTGCACTGCTTGAGCCAACGACGCGGGGTTACGCCATTGGTCTTGTTATTAAAGCGCTCGGGCCAAATCGCGTACCACTCTTTGAGCGTCTCGCGCTTAATGATTTCAGTGTGCAGCGCGGCCACGCCGTTGATTGAGTACGAGGCGTAGCAGGCGATCCACGCCATGCGGACAGTGTTGCCCGAGACGGGAGCCATGTAGTCGATGGTTGCGCCATCAACGCCGCGCTCGGACATGTCCAAACGGAAGCGACGGTCGATCTCGCGAACGATTTCAGAAATGCGGGGGAAGAGACGATCGAAGATGTGGATGTCCCAGGTCTCCAGAGCCTCAGCCAAGACCGTGTGGTTCGTGTACGCGAAAGTATGGGAGACAACTTCCCATGCTTCTTCCCATCCGAGGCCGTGCTCATCCATGAGGATGCGCATGAGTTCGGGGATGGCCAGAACCGGGTGCGTGTCATTGAGCTGAACGGCATTGAACTGCGCAAAGCCACGCAGATCATCGCCGTGTTCAGCAACGTAGTTATCAACGATTGCCTGCAGAGAAGCCGAGCAGAAGAAGTACTGCTGGCGCACGCGCAGGACCTTACCTTCGAAGGTCGTATCGTTGGGGTACAGCACACGGGAGATATCCATGGTGCGTTCACGATCAACAATCGCATCGGTGAAGCGCTGAGAATTGAAGGCATCGTAGTCGAAGTCCTCCATGGGCTCAGCCTTCCACAGGCGCAGCGTATTGACGTTCTTCGTGCCGTAGCCGGTAATCGGCATGTCATAAGGAACGGCGCGAACAGTCAGATCCGCGTAGCGAACAATGCGCTGTTCTTCCTCGCGGCGAATGACGAAGGGGTAGCCCTCTTCCATCCAAGGGTCGGGATGTTCAGTCTGGAAGCCGTTATCGAAAAGCTGCTTGAACAGACCGTAACGGTACAAAATACCGTAGCCAGCAACCGGCAGATCCAAGGTTGCGCACGAATCCAGGAAACACGCAGCCAGTCGGCCAAGGCCACCGTTACCCAGTGCTGCATCGGGCTCTTCTTCCAAGACCACGGACAGGTCTTTACCCAGTGCCGCCAAGGCCTCGCGGGCCTCGTCAACCATTCCAAGGTTGGAAAGATTATTTAAGAGCGCCCGACCCATCAGGAATTCTGCTGAAAAGTAGTGTTCCATGCGCCCCACTGCGTAGGTGCGCTCTGTTGCATGCCAGCGGTCAGCGATGCGATCGATGATCGCCGCAGATAGTCCCTGCCATGCTTCCATCTCGGTTGAGACGCGTTCAGGGCGTCCAGAGACCGCTCGAACCTGCGACTTTAGCTGTTCCTCTAGGGACCGGCTCATAAAATCTCTCCTTGCGATTGACTCAGTACTACCGGTAGCACTGAGTCAAGCCTACTGCAGGCTTTCGCGTGGTAGCGAGATTAAAGTCCTCTGGTGAGTGTCAACCGCTCCTACTTGACAATCCCAGCATTCTTAATGAAGTCGAAGACTCCACCCATGACCAGTTCGGTTGCGATTGCGGCAAGAAGCACACCGGAGATCTTGGTCAACAAGAGGATTCCACCGGTTCTCAGAAGACGAGAAAGCTCAAGGGAGAAGCGCATCGATGCCCAGATGACGACGTGGGTGGCAACCACTGCCAGAACCACAGCAACAATGGATCCCGTCGTATGTGCCTGAGCCATGGACACCATGACGGCGACGATCGCACCGGGGCCGGCAAGCAGAGGAATGCCTAGGGGAACAAGAGCCACGTTCACAGCGTCATCGCCAGTGTCCGGCTGGTCCATATCGCTCGAGGTCAACAGTTCCATTGCGACCAAGAAGAGGAGCACACCTCCGGACAGTTTCAAGGACTCCATCGAGATCTGCAGGGCTCGAAGAATCTGCTGCCCCAAGAAAGCAAAAGCCAAAATCACGCCGAAAGACACCAGGGATGCCTGGATAGCTGCCTTACGCTGCGCTTTAGGGGAGAACTTTGACGTCAATGCCAAGAACACGGGCATCAAGCCCATCGGGTCCAAAATGACAATCAGGGTCGCAAAAGTCGTCAGCAGTACCGTAACGTCCACAACAGAGCCAATATTCATGGGCGCAAGACCTCTAAAAACGCTTCCTCTTCGAGTTTATTCAGAACCGACTGATCCGTAAGGTTTTCTCCAAGCCGATTCGGTTTGCCTCGCCCATGGTAGTCAGATGAGCCGAAGACTTCCAGCTTCAAACGACGGGCAATTCTATCGACATCTGCACGGTCCTCATCCCCGTGATCTCGGTGATCACGTTCAATACCGAACAGGCCCGCTTCTTTCATCATGTCAATGACTTCTTCGGGCAAGAGTCGCTGGCGCGCCCGGGCTCGAGGATGAGCCAAAACCGGAACGCCTCCAGCAGCGCGCACCAGTTCAACCGCGTCAACCGGATCAGGAGCCCAATGCATGACGAAATAGGGGCTGGAAGGATGCAGGGCCTTGACAAAAACTGCGCTGCGATCGGGGAAAGCACCGATGGCGACAAGGGCATCAGCGATGTGTGGACGTCCAACCGGCCCCCCATCCGGCGCCAAAGCCTGAACTTGTTCCCAGGTAATCGGGTAGTCTTTCGAAATCCTCTCGACCATTCTTTGCGCGCGTGTCAGGCGCGACTCAGTGGCGCGGCGCTGGACGGCAAGCAAGGCCTCGTTCGTAGGATCGGGAAGGTAGCCCAAGAGGTGGACGGTGATTCCCTCGCGCGCGCACGACAATTCGACGCCTCGAACCAACGCAACACCAGTGGACTCAACGCAAGCGGCGGCCTCGTCCCAGCCCGCATAGGTATCGTGATCGGTCAGACCGACAACGTCCAATCCCGCCTCACGGGCCTTGTGCATCAGTTCTTCCGGGCTATCGGTTCCATCCGAATATGCACTATGCGTGTGAAGATCGATCCTGCTCATGCTTTTAGGATACGGTCCCCCTAGCACGTCCCGCTGTGAAAGTGAGACCATGGCACCATGAATACGAGTGATACCACTTCTAACCAAGAATCGGCCGACACCTTGGCCGAGCGCGTGAACAATCGTTCACGCCGTCCTTCATCGGACGCTTTCCGCGAGTTCATGGGCTCAAACTGGGGTCCCCGTCCCGATGCAGGAATCACGCGAGCAGCCGTCGCCGACTATCTTCCCGCGCGCGCTGTAGCAGCGGGAGAGCCTTTCCCCGGCGAACGCCTCGTCATCCCCGCGGGCACCTACAAGGTCCGCTCGAACGACTGCACCTATCGTTTCCGCGCGTACTCTGCTTTCGCGCACCTGTCGGGTCTGGGCCAAGAACGTGAACCCGATTCCGTGATCGTTTTGGAACCCCTCCCCTCCGGCGGCCACGAAGCAGTGCTCTTCTTTAAGCCCCGCACTTCGCGTTCCTCACAGGAGTTCTACTCTGATTCGCGCTACGGCGAGTTCTGGGTGGGCGCGCGCCCCTCGCTTGAGGAAGTCGCAACCGAAACCGGGCTGCGCTGCGAGCACATCGACACCCTTCGTGATGCGCTGGCTAAGGATGCGGGAAGCGTTCGTCTTCGCATGGTCCGTAACGTTGACGAGGCCGTCGAAGCGATGGTCAACGAAGTGCGCCTCCAGGCAGGCCTCCCCTTCGGCGGAGATGCAGCTGAAAGCGATGATGCACTTGAGGAACGCCTCTCCGAGATTCGCTTGTGCAAGGATGAGTTCGAAATTTCTGAACTTCGTCGCGCAATCGAGATCACGAAGGCCGGTTTTGAAGACATCTTGCGGGCCCTCCCCCGCGCCGTGGGACACCATCGCGGCGAGCGCGTGATCGAAGGTGCTTTCGGAGCGGTCGCGCGCGAAGAAGGCAACGGTCTGGGCTACGACACCATTGCGGCCTCGGGAAACCACGCGAATACGCTCCACTGGATCGATAACGATGGTCCCGTGAACGAAGGCGACCTGGTTCTGGTCGATGCTGGCGTCGAGGTCGATTCTCTGTACACCGCAGATATCACCCGTACGCTCCCCGTCAATGGAACCTTCTCCCCCACTCAGGCGAAGGTCTATCAGGCGGTTTTGGATGCCTGCGAGGCCGCACTCGAACGCGCGAACCAGCCGGGAACACGCTTCCGCGATGTTCACGATGCCGCAATGAAGGTCATCGCCGCACGCCTTGAGGAGTGGGGACTTCTGCCTGTGAGCGCCGAAGAATCACTCTCCCCCGAAGGCCAACAGCACCGTCGTTGGATGCCCCACGGCACCAGCCACCACCTGGGATTGGACGTTCACGACTGCGCTCAGGCGCGCCGTGAAATGTACCAGGATGCGTTCTTGCAGCCGGGAATGTGCTTCACGATTGAGCCCGGCCTGTACTTCCGCGCCGACGACATGGCTATCCCCGAGGAATTCCGTGGAATCGGTGTGCGCATTGAAGACGACGTGCTGGTCAACGCCGATGGTAGCGTCACCCGAATGTCAGAGGATATTCCTCGAAAGATTGCCGATGTTGAGGAGTGGATTCGCCAGGCGCAACAGCGCGCCTAGCTTTCAGTCCTGAGTATCCGGCAGGGGTGCTTCTTCAGAGGAATCTGAGGGAGCACCCTCTGCTTTGCTGTGGTCTGACGAGGCCGTGGGCTGTGCCTGCTGTTGCGGAGCATCCGCTGCTTGAGAAAGACGCACTCCAAAGCGCGGCTGTTCATCTGGGCGCGACCCATACTCCGTAGGGCCGCTGCTTTCGCGGGGCGTGCGCGCCCGACGCGGACGCATCTGATTGCCCTGAGTCTTTTGCAATAGCTCAAAGGCCTCACGAATGCGATCCGCACCCGCAGCCTTGGCGATGATGACTGCGTAACGCCCAGCAACCACTTGGGATTGAGAGTAAAAATCGCGTCGGCGCCTGCGCATGAAGAAAAGGGAAGTGCTCAGGCACGCGGTCATGAAGGCACCGGCAAGCATGCACGCCCCCACCCACACCATGGTGTTTCCCTGGTTAATTGAAAGCACAATGCCGATCATTGCGCCCCAGAGTGCACCATTCATCACTGCAGAGGAGACTGCACGCGCCCAGGTGACGCGTCCCATGATTCGTTCTACCGAATACAAGTCGGTTCCAACGACGCTGACCTGTTCGACTTCGAAATCATTGCTGGCCAGAACCTCAAGCGCAGCAAGGGCTTCTTCATAGGAGCCGTAGGAGGCAACCTCAGTGCCATCGGGCAGCCGTCCGCCACCGCTTCTCCGCACAACTCCATTGACAGGTACGCTCATGTTTTCCCTTTCCTTGTTCTGCCATCGTAGCGAGAACTCAAGATGGATGGGCGGGTAAGAAGTTCGCTGTGGGGATAAACTGGCCAAGTGAGCAGTGCACCTTTAAACGTCGGAATAGCAGGACGTCGTATCTTTATCGGCAAACTTGCCGGAACGAGCGTCTTTGACCCCCTGGGCGAAAAAGTGGGAGTCATTCATGACGTCGTGGTGACTTTCCGATTGAACTCAACCGCGAATGTCATTGGCTTCGTTGTCGAGGTCGGCCCCCGAAAGCGCGTATTCCTTCCCTTTACGCGAGTCACTGCAATCGAAGCAGGCTCAGTGATCACCACCGGCTTGCTCAATATTCGTTCCTTCACCCAGCGCCCCGTTGAAACCCTGGTGATTACAGAGCTCTTCGACCGCGAAGTGACCATGAATGACGGAAGCGGCACTGTGAAGATCCTTGATGTCGCAATGCAGCAGCGCAGGCCTCGTGACTGGATCATCTCTACCCTTCACGTCCAACGTATCCGCACGACCGCTTTGGGCTTCAAGCGCGGCGGAACCACCATGACTGTTGGAGTGGATGAAGTTTCTTCGCTCCTCAAGACTGGCTCAAACCAGGCCGCAACAGCGCTTATTCAGCAGACCGAAGACATGAAGCCCGCGGACCTTGCGGACTTCATCCACGATCTTCCCGCCGATCGCCAGCTGGCAGTGGCCGCCGAACTCCCCGACTCACGTCTGGCCGACGTCCTTGAGGAACTGGGCGATGACGACCGAGTGTCGATCCTGTCTCAGTTGGAAGCAAGTCGAGCCGCCGATGTTTTGGACGTCATGCAGCCTGACGACGCAGCCGACCTTGTCGCCGAGCTCCCCGTTGAAACAGCTCAATCCCTTCTGTCCTTGATGGAACCGGATGAGGCCGCGGACGTTCGCCGATTGATGGCGTACAAGGAATCAACGGCGGGTTCGCTGATGACAACCGAACCGGTGATTCTCGGACCCGACGCGACCGTGGCTCAAATGCTGGCCTCGATTCGGCGATCTGACCTCCCTGTTTCTTTGGCTGCAGCAACCTTCATTGCGCGCCCTCCCTTAGAGACCCCAACCGGGCAATATCTTGGTGCTGTCCATTTCCAACGCGCTCTTCGCGAACCTCCCAATACTCTCTTGGGAACCATCATGGATACGGATTTGGACAAGCTCTCTCCGAATGCGCACGTTGCGACCGTGACACGTCTGCTCGCAACGTACAATCTGACCGTTCTTCCCGTTGTTGACGAAGATGGGCACCTTTTGGGCGCCGTGTCTGTTGACGACGTCTTGGATGAGCTTCTCCCCCGCGACTGGCGCGACTGGGATGACGATGTCACCGACCGAGTAATGGCAAGGAGTATTGATGGCTGATCGTCTTGATACCCCAAGCGAGCGGAAGTTTAAGCTTTTCCGTCGCCGTTCCTCCGGTGATGGTTTCGGCCAGTTCGCCGAGGCCACGGCCCGTTTTATGGGCTCACCAAAGTTCATCTTGTACATGACGATCTTCGTCGTGACATGGATTGCTGCAAACGTCATTCTGTACAAGGTTTCAGAGAAGTACGCCTGGGACCCCTACCCCTTCATCCTGCTCAACCTGGCTTTCTCCACGCAGGCGTCCTACTCTGCACCTCTCATTCTTCTTGCACAGAATCGTCAAGATGACCGCGACCGCGTGCAAGCGGAACAAGATCGTCAGCGCGCTGAACGCAACCTCGCTGACACCGAGTATTTGACCCGCGAAATTGCAGCTTTGCGTATTGCTCTTCAAGACGTAGCAACCCGAGACTTCGTTCGATCGGAACTGCGCGATATGATGGCTGACCTTCGCGAGGAACTCGATGCTCGCGAAGAAAAAGCAGAGCCGATCGACAACGACGATCCCGCAGATCTTTCAACGCCTCGCACCACTGAGAGCTAAACCGCTGCGCACAAGAGCGGCTAGGGTCATAGGATTGACACCATGACTTTGACTTCGCAGAACGTTCTTGATGCCCTGTCGGCCGTTATCGATCCGGAAATTCGTCGTCCGATCACCGATCTCAATATGGTTGATGAGGTCGTGATCGATGGCTCTACCGTCGCGGTAACAATCCTTCTGACGACTGCAGGATGTCCGCTGCGAAACACAATTTCTGAGGATGTTCACAAGGTCCTTGGTGCCCTCGATGGCGTCACCGATGTCAAGGTAACCATGGATGTCATGAATGATGAGCAGAAGAAGGCTCTGCGCGAAAAGCTCAACGGCGGACGCCCCGAGCGCGAAATTCTCTTCGCACGCCCCGATTCCCTGACACGTGTCATCGCTGTGACCTCCGGTAAGGGCGGGGTCGGCAAATCTTCAATGACGGCGAATATTGCAGCCGCACTGGCTCGTTCGGGCCTGAAGGTCGGCGTCATGGACGCGGACATTTACGGCTTCTCGATTCCCCGCATGCTGGGTGTCGCCCACGACCCCCAGGTGATTGACGGAATGATCATCCCCCCGCTTGGCGCCCAGGGCGTCAAAGTCGTCTCCATTGGCATGTTCGTTCCCGACGGTCAGCCCGTGATTTGGCGCGGCCCGATGCTCCACCGTGCACTTCAACAGTTCTTGGCAGATGTTTTCTGGGGAGATCTGGACGTTCTCCTCATCGACATGCCTCCCGGAACCGGCGACGTTGCAATCTCAATTTCTCAGCTCCTCCCCAACGCTGAAATTCTTGTCGTCACAACCCCGCAGGTCGCTGCAGCTGAAGTCGCTGAGCGTGCGGGTTCGATCGCGTCGCAGACCAACCAGAAGGTCATCGGCGTCATCGAGAACATGTCCTATCTGCCTCAGGAGGACGGCTCAAAGCTTGAGATTTTCGGCAGCGGCGGCGGGCAATCTGTCTCAGATCGCCTGAGCGCTCAGCTTGGCTACGATGTTCCACTCCTCGCCCAAGTTCCTTTGGATATTGCCCTGCGCGAGGGTGGAGATGCAGGAGATCCTGTTTCCGTGCACGAAGGAGAGGCCGCTCAAGTTCTTCAGGAACTTGCCCGCACGCTCTCTCACGCCTCGCGAGGCCTCGCCGGGCGTCCCCTGGGTGTCGCTCCCCTGAATAAGACCATCTAATTCAACGAATAAAACCCCGTCATTGGGCGCGTAGTCGCCCCAGTGGCGGGGTTTTTGCGTAACCTTGAAGCAAAGGTTTACTACCGCGGAGGACAAAATGGCATCAGATAAGGCTCTGAGCTGGGTATTTGCAGAAGAGTTTGTCGAGGAAAACGACATCCTTGCCCAAGCTCGCGAGACTGCCACCGATTTAGGTGCTGAGCCCGTTTCGACCGGAGTCGGTGCTACCCTCCGTCTCCTTGCCGCAACCTGCGGGGCAAAAGCTGTCCTTGAAATCGGAACCGGAGCAGGAGTATCTGGCCTGTGGCTCCTCCAGGGCATGTCGGCCGACGGTGTCTTGACCACGATCGACCACGAGGTCGAGTTCCACAAGTACGCACGTCGCGCATTCACAGCAGCGGGCATTCCCTCCCAACGCACCCGCCTCATCGCGGGTCGAGCTTTGGATGTTCTTCCCCGCATGGCCGCACGCGGCTACGACATGATGGTGATCGATGCTCCTGCAGATGAAATTCCGGACTACCTCGATCATGCACTCCGAGTCCTGCGCCCCGGCGGACTCATTGTGATCGTTCATGCTCTGTGGCACGACCAAGTTGCGGACCCTGCCCAGCGCGATGAACAGACGGTCATGATGCGGGAGCTGGCAAAGGTTCTTGCTTCTTCAGAGCAGTTTGTTCCGGCAATGCTTCCCGTCGGCGATGGACTGCTCGCAGCAGTTAAGCGCATCTGAGTCTGACTCGCTGGTCTCATTGGATGACATATTTCGCGCATATGCGGGTTGTGACGCTAGTATGAAAAACATGTTCGGTACTTCAGCAAACCAGATGTGGTGGTGGCTCTCCTAAGGGTGGGCCTCCGTTGATGTACCTTAAAACTCATCAGGCTCGCCCATGCGGCGGGCCTTTTTCTTTGTCTTGTGGGCCCACCGGGGGCAAGAGATAAGGACGGAAATGACACACGCGGACACGCCACACGTGATCACACGTGAGGTGCGCTATCACAGCGACGGCGGCAAGCTTCTTGCTGATCTATGCAACCAGGGCTTGCTTCCTCGCGCAGCCTCGGGGCACCCAACGAAGGTTGTCTTACTCGACAGTGCTGACATCGCCTCCAAGCAGCACTTGACAACGATCGCTCTACTTGAAGCCAGCGCATCTATCCAATGCGATGGCGATCAGGTCCGCGTGACATCGACGCATCCTGTCGACGGCCCCGCTGCAATCCAAAGCGTATGCGAGGCTCTCCCCCACGCGCTTCTCGAGCGCACCGAAACCGACGCCTTGTTGAGCTTGCCTTCTCTTCGTGAAGACGAGGCCGATGAGGAGACCCGCCTCAAGCAGCGCGCAACCATGGAACCCTTGCGTATCCTGACCGATACTCCCATCGATCATCCGCACCTTCCTTTGGTCGCGGGGGCTGTCGCCTTTGATTACCTGGCAACCTACGAGTCCTTGCCCGAGGTCGCCCACGGTTTTAACTCCTGCCCCGACTATCTCTTCTACTTAGCGCGCATCATTTTGGTGGTTGATCACCCCTCTCAAAGTGCCCAGCTAGTTGGTGCTTCCCTCGATCCCATTTCCCTTGAGCAGCGCATGAACGCGCTTGCCGAGGCGATCGACGCCGCACCCGAAAGCGCGATGGAATCCACGGCCTCGGAAATTGAGAAACAAGAAGGCGCAGAGCCCCTCATTGCCCGCCCAACGATCTCCGATAGTGACTTCGCCGAGCTCGTCACCGTCATGCAAGAACACATTGCCGCAGGCGATATCTATCAGGTTGTTCCCTCGCGCGGTTTCATCGCTGAATGCGCCGATGCGCTGACCAGCTATCGTTTCTTGCGCGATGAGAACCCCAGTCCCTACATGTTCTACATCGGGACTGAAGACTTCGAACTTTTCGGAGCTTCCCCCGAGTCCTCGCTCCTGCATTCGGCAAAGACCCACACCGTCGCCATTCGCCCAATCGCAGGCACACGTCCGCGTGGTTTCGCTCCCGATGGCAGCATCGATCACGAACTCGATATCCGACTGGAGCTTGAGCTTCGTTCGGACGCAAAAGAAGTCGCAGAGCACGTCATGTTGGTCGATCTTGCACGAAATGACGTTGCCCGAGTTTCCAAGCGCGGCACCCGCAGAGTTGAACAGCTTCTGCGCGTGGATCGTTACTCGCGCGTCATGCATTTGGTTTCCGAAGTGAGCGGCACCTTGGCCGAGGATCTTCATCCCCTCGATGCTTTCCGTGCGTCCATGACCATGGGAACGCTAACCGGCGCCCCCAAACTTCGCGCTGCTGAGCTTATTCGCACCTACGAGGGACTGAGGCGAGGTTCTTACGGCGGTGCAGTCGGGTATCTTCGCGGCGATGGCGAACTCGATACCTGTATCGTCATCCGTTCGGCTTTCGTCAAAGACGGACTTGCGATCGTTCAGGCCGGCGCCGGCGTTGTTGCAGATTCCGTCCCTGCTCGCGAGGCCGAAGAAACCGTCCACAAGGCAAGCGCAGTTTTGCGCGCCCTAGCTGCCTCGGCACACCGTCCGCTGGTGATTGCAGCGAGCGCAGAAGAAGGTGAATTCTAAAGTGCGCGTCATTTTCGTCGATAACCGCGATTCTTTCGTCTACAACTTGGTTGACCTGACGGCTCGTGAGGCCGGAGTACAGGTCTTCCGCAATACAACTCCTGTAGCCACGCTGCGTGATGCTCTTGAACCGACATCCGCAGAACGCGCTGCGGGCGAATGCCCGCTTTTGATCCTCTCCCCCGGACCGGGGCACCCGCGCCAGGCCGGACACATGATGGAAATCCTTAACGTGGCTCTGCAAGAGAAAATCCCAACCTTGGGCATTTGCTTGGGCTTCCAGGCAATGGTCGAGGCCTGTGGCGGAGTCGTCGCTCCGGTCGGCGCAACCCACGGGCGTACTGACCGCGTTGAACTCACCGAGGCCGGGATCGAAGATCCGTCATTTTCTGCTATCGCTGAAGCACCTCGCCCCGGAGACGAGGCCGCGCACGGCTACATCTCGATTGCCCGCTATCACTCGCTGGGAACCAGGAGCCTTCCCGAATCTTTGATTTCACTGGCTCATACCCACGATGGAATCGTCATGGCCGCGCGTCACCGCAGCGCTCCGTGCATCGGCCTGCAATTCCATCCCGAATCTATTCTGACCCCCGCCGGACCGATCCTTTTGCGCGGGCTTTTGGCTGATTTGACACTTTCCCCCTCGATTTCAAGGAGTTCTCATGAGTGAGTCTTACCTGCGCCACGCGCTCAATGGTGCTGTTTTGGACCAAGAACAGGCTCGAAGCGTATTCGAGCAGATGTCACGTGGCGAGCTCAGTGATATTGAAATCGCGGCGTTCTTGGGTGCGCTTCACGCCCGCGGTGAGCAGCCCAGCGAAATCGCGGGTGCCGCCGAGGCCTTCCGACAAGCAGCGCAGAGCTTCTCCACCGACGCCACCGGCATTATCGACGTGGTGGGCACGGGAGGTGACGGCGTGGGCACGATCAACGTCTCCACGGCCTCGGCCTTCGTCGCAGCATCCATGGGATTGAGTGTCGCCAAGCACGGCAACCGTGCAGTGTCCTCGAAGGCGGGAGCAGCCGACCTCATCGAGGCTGCGGGAATTCCCCTGGACCTCTCACCCGCTTCTTCAGCACAGCTCCTCGAGCGCACAGGCTTTTGCTTTCTCTTCGCACAGAAATACCACCCGGCAATGCGTTTCGTCGCCCCGGTGCGTGCAGCACTCAAGAACCCGACGATCTTTAATCTCATCGGCCCCTTGGTGAACCCCGCCCACCTGTCCTATCAGGTACTCGGCGTGGGCAAGCGCGAACTCCTTGACGATGTCGCGCAAGCCTTGGCTTCTCTTGGTCTTGAGCACGCTCTGGTTGTCCATGGAAGCGGGACCGACGAGTTCGCCGTCCACGGGCAAACTGAAGTCCGTGAGATTACTCGTGAGGGGATCTCCGCCTTCACTTGCACCCCCGAAGAACTGGGGATCACTCCGGCGCCCTTGTCGGATCTGATTGGTGGAGATGCAAGCGATAATCTTCGCCTCATCACTGATATTTTCAACGGTTCGGGCGTTGCTGCTCAGCGCGATGCGATTGCCGCAACGACGGGAGCCATGCTCTATCTGGCCGGAAAGGTTCCCTCCTTGAGTGAAGGAACCACCGCTGCACTCGCCCAGCTAGCCAGCGGTGCAGTTGCCGAGCACCTTCAGACAATTGCTTCAACCGCACAAGAATTGAAGACGCAGGAGCAACAATGAGCCAGCACACTTTCTCCCCGATTTCACAGCGCCTGCGCGCCACGGGAACAGTCCTTGATTCCTTGGTCGCAGCGCGACGCACTCGCCTTCCCGAACTCTACGAGGCCTACGGGGACATTGATCCCCTGACTCTGCCTCGATCCGAGCGTTCTTTCGAAGATGCCCTGCGCACCCGTACCCCGGGCGAAAACGGCATCGCGTCGCGCGCCACCGGTCCCGCAATCATCATGGAGTGCAAGTCTGCTTCCCCGACCCTGGGGACAATCATCGAGGGGACATATTCTCCGCGCCTCCTGGCTCGCGCCTATGCTCCCTACGCTGCGGCGATCAGCGTGCTGACCGAGCCCGATCGTTTCAACGGTCGCTTTGAGGACATCGACGAGGTGCGCGCCGAGGCCACTCAGCCGGTCTTGTGCAAGGACTTCGTCATCGATCCCATCCAGATCACTGCGGCACGCGTGCACGGCGCGGACGCCATCTTGCTCATGCTGAGCGTTCTTGATGACGAGGCCTATCGCGAACTTTCTTTGGCCGCGCTTCGCTTGGGAATGGACGTGCTCACCGAGGTGGACACTGAAGACGATATGCGTCGCGCCCAGCTATTGGGCGCGCGAATTATCGGTATCAACAATCGGGATCTGCGCACCCTCACTATTGATAAGGCTCGTACTCGCGCGCTTGCTCCCCTCGCTCCCGCTGGGGCGGTCGTTGTTGGCGAATCGGGCGTGAACTCTCGCAGTGATGTTGAAGATCTTGCCCCTTACGTTGATGCCCTGCTGGTTGGTTCTCACCTTTCTGGTTCTGACGATCCCGCTCACGCGGCGTGGGAGATCACGGACGGCGTTCCAAGCGCCGGCCGCTCATACTACGAAGCCCAGGCACGCTCAACGTCATGGGAACCGTACTCAAGCGAACGCCTCGGCGCTGGCGATCGCGCGGCCACGGCCTCGGGAGAACACCCAACCAAGCTTTCCCCCTACTTCGGAGAGTTCGGCGGACAGTACGTCCCCGAACTCCTCATCCCGGCGCTCGACCAACTCGAAGAAGCCTTCATCGAAGCGATCGATGATCCGAGCTTCATCGAAGAGATCAACACGCTGTTGCGTCATTTCCTTGGCCGCCCCACTCCGGTCACGGAACTGCGTAACCTGTCCGGCGGAGCAGCACGGATCTTCCTCAAGCGTGAGGACCTCGTCCACGGCGGCGCACACAAGGGCAATCAAGTCCTCGGCCAGGCATTGCTTGCCAAGTGCATGGGAAAGACACGCATCATCGCCGAGACAGGTGCTGGCCAGCACGGCACCGCAACCGCAATGGTCTGCGCACTCCTCGGCCTGGAATGCACGATCTACATGGGCGCGGTTGACGTTGTTCGACAAGCGCCCAACGTTGAACGCATGGAACTCATGGGCGCCACCGTCGTCCCGGTCACTGCCGGCAGCGGCACCCTCAAGGACGCCGTCAACGAGGCCCTGCGCGACTGGACCGCGACTTTTGCGACCTCCCACTATCTCTTGGGAACCGCGGCCGGCCCGCACCCCTTCCCCACGATCGTTCGCGAATTCCACCGCATTATTTCCACCGAGGCGCGCGCGCAGATGCTCGCCATGACCGGTGGGCTTCCCGACGCCGTCATCGCCTGCGTCGGCGGTGGTTCCAATGCGATCGGAATGTTCGCCGATTTCATCGATGATCCCTCCGTTGCCCTCTACGGTGTCGAACCCGCTGGTGAGGGACTGGATAGCGGCCACCACGGAGCAGCAATCCACGAAGGTAAGGTTGGCGTCCTCCACGGTGCGCGTTCCTACCTCATGCGTACCGATGAGGGCCAAGTCGAAGAGTCCTACTCAATTTCGGCGGGTCTTGATTACCCGGGGGTTGGTCCCCAACATGCTTACCTATCGGCAAGCGGGCGCGCGAACTACGTGGGGATTACCGATGAGGAAGCGGTCGAAGCTTTCATTGCTTTGTCGCGCCACGAGGGAATTATCCCAGCAATGGAGTCCTCGCACGCTCTGGCTTACGCCTTGAAGATGGCTGCAGACCTTGAAGCAAAGGGGACAACTGCCGGACTGGATGTCCCCCAGGGCCACACTCCGCGGCTTCTTGTGTGCCTCTCGGGTCGCGGCGATAAGGACCTCGATCAGGTGCGCGAGCGCCTTGGTGGTTCTTTCTCGCGCGATGGCGCGGTTGCACGCGCAGCTGAATTGGTCGCGCAGGCGCGAGCAGGCTCGGGAACCCACAGGACTCATTCCTACGATCTTTCGACCCCCAAGGAGGAGCGATGACCCGCTACGAATCCATGTTCGAGCGTTGCGCGGCTGAAGGGCGCGGGGCCATCGTCCCCTTCGTGATGCTCGGAGACCCCACGGCGAGCGCCTGCGAAGCAATTATCGAGGCCCTGATCGCCGATGGCGCGGACGCTTTGGAATTGGGTATTCCTTTCTCCGATCCGGTCGCTGATGGTGTCGTCATCCAGGAAGCTCACCTACGTGCTCTCAATGCCGGAATCGGCTTCGAGGAGTCTTTCGCGATCTTGCGCCGCATTCGCGCAGCTCATCCCGAGCTTCCTATCGGTCTGCTCGTCTACGCGAATGTTCCTTTCTCCATCGGTATCGAGCGTTTCTATGCGCGCTGCGCCGAGGTCGGAGTGGATTCGGTCCTCATCCCCGACGTGCCAATCCGCGAGGGCGATCCTTTCAGCAAGGCGGCCCTTGCCTGCGGCGTCGATAGCGTCTACATTGCGCCGCCTTCGGCCTCCCCACGTACCCTCAGCGATGTCGCGCGTTCGGCCCGCGGGTATGTGTATGCGGTTTCGCGCGTGGGAGTAACCGGCGTCGATCATGAGGCCTCGACCGTCGGCCTCCACGAGGCCGTAACGACCTTGCGCGAGCAGGCCGCAGCGCCGGTGCTTCTAGGATTTGGGATTTCCCGCCCCGAACACGTGCGCGCCGCAATTGAAGCGGGAGCCGATGGAGCGATTTCTGGTTCCGCGATCGTTCGCATTATTGCCCAGCATGCGGCCGAGGTCATCGCGCAGGAAGGCCAAGACTCTTCTCCCGCGATGAATGCTCTCCTTTCAGAGCTTCGCGATTTCTTTGCGCCCATGCGCGACGCAACTGCACGCGGGGACGCGCGCTAGTCATGGATATCCTTCCCGCCCTGGATATTGCATCCGGCCTCGCCCTCACTCACCGCAATGCGGATGGACGTGAGGGGGCGGCCGGTGTAGATCCAATTCGTATCGCCCGCGAGTTCATCGATTGCGGGGCGCGCTGGATCCACCTCGTTGATATTGATGCGGCTTTCGGGCGCGGAAATAATGCTGAGGTACTGGGCAATCTCATTGCGCAGGTTCAGCGGTGGAGCGCCCGAAATCCGTGCCATATTGAATGGTCTGGTGGAGTGAGATGCGGGGAGGATATCGAAAGTGCGCTAAGCGCAGGAGCCGATCGGGTCAATCTGGCCTCGCAGGCCCTGGTCGACCTCGATGAAGTTGCCTCGCTCATCGCTCATTTTGGGGAGCGTCTCAACATCTGCATCGACGTCGAAGACGGGCGTATTCGGCCGCGCGCTTGCGAAGGCGATGTGGGAGACGTGTGGAGCGTGTGCGAGCGTCTTGAGCGCGCCGGAGCAAGGCGCTACATCGTTACCGAGAAGAAAAGGGATGGAGCGCTTATGGGACCGCCCGTAGAACTCCTAAGAGATCTACGGGCGAGAACACGTGCCGATCTTGTTGCTTCGGGCGGAATCCGCCACTTAGACGATATCCGCGCCCTCACGCGCGAGGGCTATATTGAGGGCGCAATCGTTGGAAAAGCACTGTATGTGGGAAGTTTAAGTTTGGCGCAGGCCTTGGAGATCTCACAGAGCGTTTGCTAGCGCTTGGGCGAGTTCCTTCGCTTCATCTGCACTGAGTTCAATCACGAGGCGTCCGCCGCCTTCGCTGGGAATACGCATGACAATCCCACGACCTTCTTTTTCTGCCTCTAAAGGACCGTCACCGGTCCGCGGCTTCATAGCTGCCATGTTCGTTTCCCTTCCGAAAGATCGGTATTTAAACACTTATATTCTACCGGGAACGACCTATTTTAGTAGGGATGTGAACTACTCGTGTCCAACTACTCTTTCCATTGCTTCTTCGGCGCTATCTACGACGTGGAGCAGTTCCGGGTCTTCATCGGAGAGCATTCCCGACGCACGCATCGTTGAATTAATCCATTCAACCAGCCCGCCCCAATAGTCTCGACCGACCAACACAATCGGGAAGAACTTGACCTTTCCCGTCTGTACCAGGGTCGCAGCTTCGAAAAGCTCATCCATTGTTCCAAAACCGCCGGGCATGACGATAAAGCCCGACGAGTACTTCATGAACATCGTCTTACGGGCGAAGAAATATCGGAAGTTCACGCCGATATTGACCCATTCATTCATTCCCTGTTCATGAGGAAGCTCAATTCCAAGACCCACAGAGCTTCCGCCAGCTTCCCAAGCTCCACGGTTTGCGGCCTCCATGATCCCCGGGCCTCCACCGGTAATAACCGCGTAGCCAGAGCGAACGAGGAGCGAACCAATGGTACGTGCCTTCTCCCAATCTCCACTGCCCGCGGGGGTGCGAGCCGATCCGAAAACCGATACCGCAGGTCCCAAATCAGCCAGCGCCCCAAAGCCTTCGACGAACTCGGATTGAATACGCAAAACCCGCCACGGATCTTCGTGCAGCCAATCCGCGGAAGATTGGCTCCGCAAGAGCCCAGCATCGGAAGTTTCGTGAGGGATCTTTCCTCCGCGAAGGATCACGGGGCCTCGGCGATAGGAAGTCTGCGGATTAGGAGTATCCATGGTGTCCTCTACTTTTTCTGGGCGAAAATCAGTGGATCGAAAGGAGTGGAAATGACGAGCTCGCCAGTGATCAGCTGCTGGCGCATGGTGGCAAGAGCGTCCTTCAGTTCTGGAGTCATGAGCGCCTCGTGGGCTGCAAATGGCGCCAGAACAACCCCGTTATTATCAAGAGAATCAATGACCGCCTGAGAGGTAAATTCGCTTCCGCGTGCGGCCGTAATTGCCTCACTCAGGTGGTCCTTGGTCAGCGTTGACACAGCGGTGATGATCTGGGCTGAATTCGTTGGAGCCCCATCCCCCATCCAGACAAGCCTTTGGGCAGAGTTATTTCCTGCTTCTTCAAGAGCGCGAAGAGCCCCCTGATTCCCTGCGTCGGCAAAAGGAACAAGAATATCCGCGCCGCCGCTCAAGGCTTTTGTGGCCGCATCTTTGATGCTGGACTCATCGTCGCTCCCGGTAAATGTCCCTTTCAGGCGCGTTGGATCCCATCCGAGAAAACGAATTGAGGTCCCATACGCCTGGTTGTAGGCGTCGATTCCCTGCATGAAAGCATCCATCAATGCTTGGCGCTCACTGGTTTCGACTCCACCAAAGCCGGCAATCGTTCCCGTTGTCGTCATTCCAGCCGTCGCATAGCCCGCAAGATAGGCCCCCTGTGTTGCTTTCGAGGCGACAACCTTGCCATTGCTCACTTCGGCGGTTTTTCCGCCAGCTACGAAATCTGAATCGACGGTAATGAAGCGCACTTTCGAGTACTTGCGCGCAGCCTCAGTCGTGGCCTCGGCGACCCCTTGGCCTTCTGAAACGATGATCGTGCAGCCGTCCTCAAGGAGTCCTTTAAGTTCCCCCGCGCCCGTCGCCAGTTTCGTTTCTCCCCCGATTTCCGAGGCCGTCTGTGCGATTGCCCGCTTAGCGGGAGTTTGCGAGGCGTGAGAGTCCCACCCGGAAGCATCGGAGATCCCGCAGATCTTCGGCGAAGCCGATGAGGGGGTGGACTGCGCCGAGCATGCTCCGAGAAGCAGAACCGCAGTGCTCGCGGCCAGGAGACGTGCTGAGGAGTATCTGGTCATGTCTTTCATCTTAAAGGAGATTAACTTCCCCACTGCCCGCCAAGAAATCGACAGCTTTCTTCACGTCCTGAGCGCGATCTCGGTCAACGACAAGGATCGCATCCTGCGTTGCAATCACGGCAAGATTCTCGGCACCAACCAGGACGATCTTTTGTCCGGTCAAAGAGCGAACAAAGGTCTGAGGAGAATCAATGCGCAGAGCCTCACCTTCGGGACTGATCTCGGCGAGGGCATCAAAATCACCGACGTCTGTCCAGCCCATGTCGCGAGCTGGAACAACGGCAACGCCCCCTTCGAGCGATAAAGGCTCGGCAATCGCGTGATCGATGGCGATTTTCGTCAGCAGTGGCCAGTGCTCATCCAAAGTCGCGTCAAAGTCCGCACTCCCCCACGCCTCGGCAATCTTACTGAGGCGGAGGTCCATATCCGGATGGAACTGAGCGAGACGACATGCAAGAGTCCCGGCAGTCGTGATGAACATTCCCGCATTCCACAGGTACCCCGCTTCAACGTAGCTTCGGGCGGTTTGCTCATCGGGCTTTTCGACGAAAGAACTGACAATAGCTCCGTTTTCTGGTTGATCCTGATCGAAAGGGTCTCCCGGAGCTATGTAACCGTAGGCTGTTGAGGGGCTAGAGGGAGAAAGACCAACAGTGACAACGTAACCACGCTCAGCACAATCGAGGGCGCGCCTCACGCAGGCGAGAAGAACATCGGGATGAGTGATCGCATGGTCGGCCGCAAAGGAAGCAATAGGAGCGTCATCACCAAAACGCTGGCGAATAATGTAGGCAGCAAAGCCAATGGCGGGCATGGAATCTCGCCCTTGGGGCTCAACCAAGACAGTGACATCACGTCCCTGGGGAATCTGAGCGCGTACTGCTTCTTCGTGCGCCTTACCAGTGACGATCGTAAAAGACTGCGCCACAGGATCGAGGCGGTCAATAGTTTCTTGCAGGAGGCTCTTCCCGCTCATTCGAAGGTCAAGAAGGAACTTCGGTCGGTCTTTACGCGAGAGAGGCCACAGCCTAGAGCCCACTCCACCCGCGGGAATAATAACGTGCACGCGCTTCATACCATTCAGTGTAATAAACGGGAGGCTCGCCCCTAGGGGCGAGCCTCCCGAAATCACAGTGAGATCACTCGGCGGATTCGGCTGCTTCCTCGGCAGGAGCTTCCTCTTCCTCTTCCTCTTCGACAACCTCTTCGTTGACCGTGACAACGACGGTCTCGGGATCGAGTTCGGAGACGATGCCCTTGGGGAAGGTCACGTCTGCAACGCGAACTGCGGTACCGGCCTCGACACCGGTGATGTCGACCTCGATGGACTCGGGGATGGAGGTGGCGGGAGCCTTGACCAGCAGTGCGAACTCTTCCTGAGTGTACTGGGTGCCGGGGGCGGGCTCACCAATGATGGAAACCGGAACCTCGACGTCGACAAGCTCGCCGGCCTTGACGGCCAGGAAGTCTGCGTGGAGCAGGTTGCGGGAAACGGGGTGACGCTGAACTTCCTTCACCAGAGCAAGGTGCTTCTTGCCTTCGATGACCAGCTCGACCAGAGCGTTCTTCTGGCCACGGACGGCCAGGAAGAGCTCGTGACCGGGGAGATCAACGTGAAGGGGGGCATCGCCGTGTCCGTAAAGAACACCGGGAACCAAGCCAGCGCGACGTGCGCGACGTGCTGCACCCTTACCAAATTCGCTACGGGTCTGTGCGACCAGCGTGGGGTTGCTCATGAGAGCCTCCTTCAAATAGTTCATTCCACGCACCGGCGCTAGGAATCTGAAGGAGGAATCCTACAGAAAGCCCTGTCGATAACGGCGCTTTCGCGCCCTCGCCGGAGCAACCTAGCCAGAATAGCGCGTTTTGAGGCCTCAGGCGACCCCATCAAAGAGAGATGTGACCGATCCGTCGTCGAAAACTTCGCGAATTGCACGCGCAAGAAGCGGAGCAATGGGCAAAATAGTCAACTTATCGAAACGCTTTTCCGGAGCAATCGGCAAAGTATCGGTGACGATCACTTCGCTCGCACCACACTCGGAGAGACGCTGTGCGGCCGGATCGGACAGAATACCGTGCGTTGCAGCAACGATGACCGAGGAAGCGCCAGCGTTCATAACGACCTTGACGGCCTCGGAAATGGTGCCCGCCGTGTCGATCATGTCGTCGACCATCACGCACTGCTTACCCGCAACATCGCCAACGACGCGGTTAGCGACGGCAACATTGGGGCGGGTGGTGTCGCGAGTCTTGTGGACAAAGGCCAGCGGGCAACCGCCCAGCTTCGCAGACCATTTCTCAGCAACGCGAATTCGACCGGCATCCGGGGAAACCATGCAGACATTGCTCAGGTCAACGCGAGAACGCACGTACTCAACCAGCACGGGCATTGCCCACAGGTGGTCGACGGGGCCGTCAAAGAAGCCCTGCTCCTGCGAGGCGTGTAGGTCGACGCTCATCACACGGTCTGCACCGGCGGTCTTGAAGAGGTCTGCGATCAAGCGTGCAGAAATAGGTTCGCGCCCCAGGTGTTTCTTATCCTGGCGCGCGTAGGGGTAATAGGGAGCAACAGCAGTAATACGCTTTGCCGACGCTCGCTTGGCTGCATCGATCATCAAAAGCTGTTCCATCAGCCACTTATTGACTTCACCGGTGTGTGACTGCAAGACGAAAACATCCGCACCGCGCACCGATTCGTTGAAACGAACGTAGGTTTCACCGCTGGCAAAGTCATACGCGGTCGTTGGAGAAACTCCGCAGTGCAATTCTTCGCCAACTTGTTGAGCGAGCTCCATGTGTGCTCGACCTGATACAAGAACCAGACGCTTTTCTCCGCTGGTCACCAGCCCCGTCATGCGGTTTGTCCTCCCCGTTTATACGGACCTCACTCGTCGAGCAGTTTCCTGTTCACCGTTCGATCAAAGTGAAAGGCGTTACTATGGTATCCCCTTCGAGGTGTGTGTCACTGACCCATGACGAAGGGACCCGGCAGCCCAGACCGACCTGCGCATTTGTCAGCGTTGTTCCCGGGCCGATTTCACAGCCCGACGCGATCGTTGTCTGACCGCGAAGAACAGTATGTGGGTAGATCGTTGTATCCGCTTCAATGCGGACATCGCATTCGATCCATGTCGAGGCGGGATCCACGATGGATACTCCCGCACGCATGTGCTCGCGACAAATTCGACGGTTCATCTCCGCAGCCAATTCCGCAAGCTGAACACGGTCATTGCAGCCCTGCGCCATCCATTGGTCGTCAAGAACAACGCCGTTTGTCGTGCAATCAGCCTGGTAGGCCTGTGCAAGAACATCGGTGAGATAGACCTCGCCTTGCTTGTTATTCGTCCCCACGTGCATGAGGGCATCGCGTAGGAATTCGCCATCGAAAGCATAAATTCCCGCATTGATCTCACGGATAGCACGTTCTTCGTCTGTGGCATCTTTTTGCTCGACGATGCGGCAGACATCACCGCTTGCGTCGTCTCGCACAATGCGGCCATAGCCAGTCGGATCTTCGACAATCGTCGTGAGCACAGAAACAGTTGCGCCGCGTTCATCATGGGAGGCAACGAGGTCATTGAGCGTGGCCGCATTAAGCATGGGAACATCGCCATATGTGACAAGAACCGTCCCCTTGAGACTGTGGCCGCGCCTCAGAAGTTCATCCAATGCGCATTGAACTGCACGCCCGGTTCCAGGAATCTCATCTTGATCCGCGATGATGGCATCGGGGTTATTACGCAGGATTTCATCAGCAACGAGGTCGCGCTGGTGGCGAACGACCGCAACCAGGTGATCGGGGTGCGTGCCAGCTCCTGCACGGAGGGCGTGACCAATCATCGACAGCCCCATGACAGGGTGAACGACCTTGGGAAGAGAGGACTTCATGCGTGTCCCAGCGCCTGCGGCCAGAACAATCACTGCAGTGGGAGTAGTCATGTCGCCCTTTCACGCGCGCTCACATTGAGCTCCGCCCCTAGGATTCGAACCTAGACTAAAGGCACCAAAAACCTCTGTGCTGCCGTTACACCAAGGCGGAAGGACACATAGATTGTGCCATAAACACACCCGTCTTGGCATCTAGAACCCTCACCGACTCGAGCGTGTACGGTTAAGACATGGCCGAGAAACGAATGCGCATGAGCGGTTTTGCCCGTCGAGAGCAACTTGTTGCTGTCGGGCGAAAGACCTTTGCTTCAAAAGGATTCGACGGGACAAGCGTCGAAGAAATTGCCTCTCAAGCAAAGATCTCCAAGCCCGTTATTTATGAGCATTTCGGCGGAAAAGAAGGCCTATACGCCGTCATTGTCGACCGCGAGGTTCATGCCCTCATGAGTGCCCTTGAAGCCGCTCTTGACTCCTCGAAACGACCGCGGATGATCCTCGAAGACTCCGCACTTGCACTACTGACCTACATCGAATCGAATTCGGATGGTTTTCGGATTCTTGTGCGCGATGCGCCACAAAATTCCACTTCTGGATCGTTTTCATCCCTCATGGGTGACATCGCGATCAAGGTTGAGCACCTTCTTGCCAACCAGTTTTCTCAGGCGAATATGAATCCCAAATGGGCTCCCTTGTATGCGCAGATGCTCGTGGGATTGATTGCGCAAGTGGGCCAATGGTGGCTTGATGAGCGCCGGATGAGTAAGGAGGACGTCGCTTCCCACGTCGTCAACCTCGTGTGGAATGGAATGCGGAACCTGCGTCCCTCCCCCATCCTCCTCACCTCCGCTGACGAGGCCAACTAGGGTTTCCCTATTTCTTCCCTACCCGGGTGGTGGGCTGAGAGACTAAAGATGCGCGGCCTCGGGGAAGTAGACGGAAAGGCCACCATCGGAGACGGGGAAGGTTGCCCACCCGTCCTCATCGATGACAACGAAGGGGTGTTCACCGATCGCGCACACCCAGTTTTCGCCGGCGCGCCACTTTCCAAGGAACAAACGTTTCTCACCAGCAAGGCGGTCTGAGAGGACAACTGCACAGCCTGTCGAGGGGTCCCCTTCAATGCCCTGTCGAGCAAAACCAACCACGTCGGGATTATCGAAAGCATCAAATTGCGGGCCTTGAGCCGCGGTCTTTCGGGCTTGCATGAGGAAGGGAAGCTCGCGCACTGCGGGGAGCATATCCCCACTGCCCAAAAGATCTCCCCAGAAAACGCAGGGAACCCCGCTATCGCGCAAAAGAATCAAAGCGTAAGCAGAGAGCTTGAACCAGGGGGCAACGGTCGATTCCAGTGATTGTCCCGGTTGAGTGTCATGGTTTTCAACGAAAGTCACCGCATTTTGGGGACGCGCGGCAACCAAGGTATTCGCGTAGAGCTGCGAAAGATCAAAGTTGCCATCTGAGACTGAGGCCTCGTGAAAATGGAAGTGCAAGGGGACGTCGAATAAGCCAATTTCAGGCAGTCGATCAAGGTAGGAACACAGCTGTCCCACGTCATAACTCCAGTATTCGCCAACAACCGGTAGAGACTTCCCTGTTGCGGCGCGAAGATCTTTCAGCCAACGCAGGAAGAAATCTGAACCGATGTGTTTGACGGCATCCAAGCGCAGGGCATCGGCTCCCGTGGTCTCAACGTACCAGCGACCCCAACGGTCCAATTCTTCATTAACCAGCGGTGAGGATACGTCGACATCACAACCCATGAGGTAGTCGTAGTTGCCCAGCTCCTCGTCCGCTGTTGGATCCCATTCTTTGCCATCAAAAAGCCACACGGCATTAGTCTTGGTGTTTTCATCCCAGTCGATACCTTTGAAACACTGCGAATTCCACTGGAAATCGGAGTAGGTTCCTGCCCGGCCTGGGAAGGTGAAACGAGTCCACGCACGGATTGTTTCTTCGTCGGAGATCACCTGCATTCGGTTACCCGGATCAACCCTGCGCGCTCGAACTTCCTCAGTCTCATCACCGCCAAGACGATGGTTCAAGACGATATCGGCGATAACGTGGATCCCGGCCTCGTGGAGCGCATCGATAGCCGCGAGGTATTCATCCTTCGTGCCGTACTTTGTGGCGATGCTTCCTTTTTGATCGAACTCGCCCAGGTCATACATGTCGTAGACGCCGTATCCAACATCCTCAGCCCCCTTATGGCCCTTGTACGCGGGTGGAAGCCAGACGCCTTCAATCCCCAGATCCGCAAGGTCGTGCGCCGTAGCAGCAATCGTCCTCCACAAGCTCTGATCAGCGGGCAGATCCCATGCGAATGCCTGTAAAAGCAGATGATCGTGAAAATCTTGAGGCTGTGTATTGGATGAGGTGTGTTCTTCGCTCACTCTTTTATCCTGCCACCCTCGATAGATTGCCGCGAGTCAACCACGCATAGCTCTTCATAGAGAAGCACATGATGGTGTGCCACAGAGTGAGTAGCCCCATGGGAGGAGTCGAATACAGCTGGTGGGTGTCACCCGAAGGAGACACCCACCAGAAGTTCCAGGCCGCGACTACTGTATGCATTCCACAGCATGCGAGGCCTCGGGAATCACTCAGATCCCAATCGCCGCACCGAATTCTGACTTAATCGTCTCCAAGCGCTCGCGAGCCTGCGCCCAGGGGACCTCTGCGCCATCTTCCACGGGGATAACCACTTCGAGGTAGCACTTGAGCTTGGGTTCTGTGCCCGAAGGGCGAGCAATCACGCGGTCGCCGGCAGTAGTGGTGACCATGAGTGCATCCGTACCCGGAAGGCCATCCCATCCCTTCGACAGGTCCACGACTCCTTCAACCTCAGCTCCGGCAAGAGTTGTCGGGGGCTGAGAACGCAGTCGCTGCATGCCCTCTGCGATCAACTCGAGGCGATCGACACGGAAGGTCAGCGGCGCGGTCACATGCAGGCCATAGAGCCTTGCCATGCGCTCGAGTTCGTCCTTTGCCGTGCGTCCTTGGCTCTTGAGCATGGCGAACAAGGAGGCGGCAACAACCGAGGTGGCGATGCCGTCCTTATCGCGCACGCGCGTGGGATCGGGGCAAAAACCGATGGCTTCTTCATAGCCGAAGTAGAGACCCGGGACGCGTGCGATCCACTTGAAGCCGGTGAGCGTGTGCTGGTACTTCAGGCCGTGTCCCTGAGCAATCTTGCCCAGCAAACGCGAGGAAACGATCGAGTTTGCGAAGACCGCATCCTTGGGGGCGCTTCCTGCGAGGAATTCGCCCAGCAGCGAGCCCGTTTCATCGCCGGAAAGCTGACGCCAACCGGTCGACGAAGCCTCATCGGGAACCGCGAGCGCACAGCGGTCAGCATCCGGGTCAACCGCGATGATGAGGTCTGAACCATTTGCGTGCGCGTGTGCGATTGCCAGATCCAGAGCGCCGGGCTCCTCGGGGTTCGGGAAGGACACCGTCGGGAAGTCAGGGTCCGGTTCCACTTGCTCTGCAACGAGGCTGACCTTGCTAAAGCCGGCCTCGTTGAGTACCTGCTGGGTCAGGGCTGCGCCCACACCGTGCATAGCAGTCAAGGTGATGGCCAGATCTTCCTTGATTTCCGGACTTCCCTGCGCCAGAGAAGAGGCACGAGCAATGTAGTCCTCGCGAGGATCCACATTGACGATCAGCTCGTCGTTCTGGGCAATCTGATCAGCGAAAGGCGCAGAAGCAATCGCAGAAGCGATCTCGGCATCGAAGGGAGAAACGATCTGGACGCCCTGACCGGCACCGGTCACGACGGTCCCACCCAGGTAGACCTTGTAGCCATTATCGCGAGGCGGGTTGTGCGATGCGGTGACCATGATGCCCGCATCGGCATCCAGCTCGCGCACTGAAAATGCAGTGAGCGGGGTGGGGTTCTTCAGCGGGAGCAAGAGCACTTCGCAGCCTGCTGCCGAGGCCACACGTGCAGCTGCGTGAGCAAAATCAACTGATCCGTAGCGGGCGTCGCAGCCGATAACAACGCGCGGAGCGCGCGTTGCATGCTTGAGGAGAACCGCGCACAACCCAGCAGTTGCGCGGATGACAACCGAGAGATTCATTCGCGATTCACCCGGGCCAATTTCACCGCGGAGGCCTGCAGTACCGAACTGCAGGGGGCCATTCATGGCGCGACCCAGTTCGGCAAGCGCGCTCTCGTCTCCTGCGCGCGCTGCTTCAACGGCGGAGGCGAGTTCAGCTGCGGTTGCCGGATCCGGATCGTGGTCCACCCACTGTTGAGCTCGTTCAATAACGTTCATTTTTCCCCCCTGAATTAGTCTTCAAGACCAGCAAGAATCGCCGCGGTTGCAGAAACGCCCAGACGATTCGCGCCCGCCTCGATCATTGCGATAGCCGTTTGGGCGTCGCGAATGCCGCCAGACGCCTTAACTCCCACGTTCTCACCCACGGTTTGACGCATCAGTTCAACGGCGTGAACCGAGGCCCCACCCGCTGGGTGGAAACCAGTCGAGGTCTTGACGAAATCAGCACCAGCAGCAACGGCCGCGCGGCACACGGCAACGATTTCTTCATCGGTGAGTGCTGCGGATTCGATGATGACCTTCAAGATCTTGCCGGCAGGAATCTCAGCGCGAACTGCGCGGATCTCATCTTCGACCTGGTCGAACTTTGCTTCCTTTGCGAGGGCAATGTTGATGACCATATCGATCTCGTCGGCGCCGTCAGCGATCGCTTGCTTGGCCTCGAAAGCCTTCACATTCGCCTTTACTGCACCCGAGGGGAATCCCACCACGCACGCCACTTTCAGTCCCTCAGGAACGTCAAGAGGAAGCATGGAAGGCGACACGCACACCGAGTAGGTGCCAAAACGTGCACCTTCCTCAACGATCCGCGCGACGTCTTGGTGTGTTGCCTCGGGCTTGAGGATCGTGTGATCAATGATCCGTGCAACTTCAGACTTCTTCATACTTTTCCTTTTCCAAGTCCTCAGATCTGCGCCAGAGGAAGCGCGATCTCCATCATCTGGGTGAAGGCAGTCTGACGTTCGTGTGCGGTGGTTTCCTCACCGGTCACCAGCGAGTCAGAGACGGTAAAGATACCCAGAGCCTCAACCCCGGCCTCGGCGGCAGTTGCGTACAGGCCCGCGGTTTCCATTTCAATGGCCATGATGCCCATCTTCTGCCAACGCTCGTTAAAGGTTGGATCAGCATTGTAGAAAGTGTCCGAGGAGAGGACGTTACCCACGTGGGTAGTCACTCCCTTTTCCTTTGCATTCTCGCGCACAGCCTCGATCAGGCGGTAGGAACCGATGGGGGCATAGGTTCCCGGGATGTTGTACTGATCGATGAAGTTCGAGTTCGTGCACGCTCCCTGAGCGATGACGACATCGTAAAGGTTGATTCCCGGCTGCAGCGCGCCACACGTACCCACACGGATGAGCTTTGTACAACCAAAGACGTGGATGAGTTCCCACGCGTACAGCGAGATCGAAGGAATACCCATACCCGAGCCCATAACAGATACCGGGGTGCCCTGGTAGGTACCGGTAAAGCCCAGCATGTTACGCACCGCGTTAAATTGCTGTGCATCTTCAAGGTAGGTTTCGGCAATGAACTTGGCGCGAAGCGGATCTCCGGGCAGCAAGATGGTCGGCGCAATGGGGGCGGTCGGGTTGATATGCGGTGTCGATTTCATGGTTGTTTACTCCAATACGTGTGTGGTGGTGTCGCTTGCTTGGTCTGGTGTGAGTGTTAGCCGACGCGGTCCAAAATGATGTGACGAGGAGCGGGTGCGGTTTCGCTGATGCGCACTCCCCCGTCCAGCGCTTCAAGGGCGCGGGGAATGCGCCATTCGTCGTCGGTGTGCAAGGTGAAGAGCGGCTGGCCCGCCTTGACCTGATCACCCGGCTTGGCGTGAATTTCAATTCCCGCTCCCGCCTGCACCGGATCGTCCTTGACTGCACGGCCCGCGCCCAGCCTCCACGAGGCCACGCCCACGCTGAGTGCATCCATTTCGGAAATGAAGCCATCGGCCTCGGCAGTGACTGTGTTGGTTAGCGCGGAAGTCGGCAAAGCTGCGTCGGGGTCTCCGCCCTGTTCACGGATCATCGCGCGCCACACATCCATGGCGCGGCCGTCCTTCAGCGCTGCTTCAACATCGACATCGGGGCGTCCTGCCATGCTGAGCATGGCGCGAGCAAGCTCAACGGTCAATTCGACGACGTCCGCGGGACCACCGCCGGCAAGAACCTCAACGGATTCTTCAACTTCAAGGGCGTTACCGACCTTGAGTCCCAGCGGAGTGGACATATCGGTGAGAAGCGCCTGAGTCTTCACACCGGCATCGCGGCCCAAGTCCACCATGGTGCGCGCCAGCTCGCGAGCGTGATCAATGTCCTTCATGAAAGCACCGCTGCCAACCTTGACGTCCAGAACCAAGGAGTCGGTTCCCTCGGCGATTTTCTTCGACATGATCGAAGAAGCAATGAGGGGAATGCAATCCACGGTCGAAGTGATGTCGCGCAGCGCGTAGAGCTTCTTATCTGCAGGAGCCAAGCCCGCTCCAGCGGCGCAAATCACCGCTCCGCATCCCTCGCCCAATTGGTGGTAGATCTCGTCGTTGGACAAAGATGCACGCCAGCCGGGAATGGCCTCGAGCTTGTCGAGGGTTCCGCCCGTGTGGCCGAGGCCTCGACCGGAAAGCTGCGGGACTGCGACTCCGAAGACAGCAACAAGTGGGGCAAGCGGAAGGGTGATCTTATCGCCCACGCCACCGGTCGAATGCTTATCAGCGGTTACGCGGGAAATACGTGCGAAATCCATGCGCTCGCCGGAATCAATCATAGCCTGAGTCCACGTCACGATTTCTTCACGGTCCATTCCGCGCAGGAAAACAGCCATGGCCAGGGCGGCCATTTGCTCGTCTTTCATCACCCCGCGCGTGTAGGCATCAATGGTCCATTGAATCTCTTCAGTGGACAGTTTCCCGCCATCACGCTTCACGCGAATGACGTCGACGGCATCAAACTGTTTCATGATGTCCTTCCTGGGTGTTGTTTCGGAGAATATCTGGCGGGCGCGCACGATCAATTCACGCGCACGCCCGCCATAGTTATTAGTCTTCGTTGAATCGTGCCGAAGGCACTTCGGTCAGGTCGTGGGGGCCAAAAGCTCCCGGTAGCACCTGCTTCATGGTCATGACCCCCTCGGGCATCAAAACCAAGCAGTCATTACCACCGTGCTCAAAAATGAGCTGACGGCAACGACCACAGGGAGCAACCGGCTCGCAATTCCCGTTCACCGCAACGACCGCCGCGAGACGACCGCCACCGGAGCGCACCATCTGCGAAACCATTCCGCATTCAGCGCACAGTGTGACACCGTAACCGGCGTTCTCTACGTTGCAGCCCGAATAGGTCTGCCCGTCTGTCGTCAGTCCAGCTGCGCCAACGGGAAATCCGCTGTACGGGCAGTAGGCCTGTTCCATCGCCGAAATTGCAAGATCCTTGAGTTCTTCCCAGTTGATGTCCATGAGACGTTCCTTCTACCTAGCAGTCGATCACTTCGTGTAGGGAATGTTCTCGGCTGCCGGCGGACGCGACTTCCCGACGAATCCGGCGACCGCGATGATGGTCACGATGTAGGGGATCATCGAGATCAGGTCTGAAGGGATGGACTGCTCCAAGTTCGGCAGCAGGCGCGCAAGCGCCTGAGCAAAACCGAACATCAGTGCAGCACCCATGGCGCCGATCGGGTGCCACTTACCCAAGATCATTGCAGCCAAGGCAATGTAGCCATTGCCGGCGGAAATATTGTCGGTAAAGGACAGGTCCGAACCGATGGTGAAGAATGCGCCGCCCAATCCCGCAAAACCAGAAGCGAGGATGGCATTGAGGGTTCGCGTGCGATTGACGTTAATGCCGACGGTATCGGCTGCTCGCGGGTGCTCACCGCAGGCACGAAGACGCAAGCCCCAACGCGAACGGTACAGGTAGATCGACAAGAAAATCACCGTGGCGTACATCAAGTAGACCAAGATGTTGTGGTTGAAGAGCATCGGGCCAATAACCGGGATTTCTCCCAGGATCGGAATCTTGATATCAGAGAGCGAGAACTTATTCGTATTGAAGAGTTCGGCCTTCTTCGTCATCCACGTTCCGTAGAAGAAAGTCGTCAGACCCGCTGCCAAGACGTTCAAGACCACACCGACGATGATCTGATCCACGCCGTACTTGACTGAGAAGAGTGCCAAGAGGCAGCCAAGGAATGCGCCCGCGATCGGCGCTGCGATCAGGCCGGCCCATGAAGTCTGGAAGTACGAGGCAGCCATGACACCTGCGAAAGCTCCCAAGAGCAGGTCACCTTCAATGGCGATATTGACAACGCCAACACGTTCCGAAACAACACCCGAAAGCGAACCGAAGATCAGAGGCGTTGAAATTGCGACGGTCGAATACAGGGTCGAGGTGAGTGTCACGACACCGCTCGAACCCGAACCTGCATAGATCAGGAATCCGAAGACCGTTGCGACTCCGGCTGTGATCATCATGGTGACGTTGAACCAGCGCGGGTTCTGCCGACGTGCCCACACCGAGTAGATCGACCACACGGCCACCACAAGAGTCAGCGCTGTCAGCACCAGAAGGATGGGACGCCCGGGGGTGACGATATCGTCGATATTGAGGCTCTGGGACTTGTCATTGAGGCGGATGGTGACGTCGCCGCTGACCTTGATCGTGAAGAGAATTTGCAGGAGCGCTGCCAGAACGTAGACGACTGGCATCTTCCATGAACGCTTGAGTTGAACGTCATTCATTGTTTGCGTCTGGCTCATCGTGCCTCTCCTTCCGAATCGGTGGAGGCGCCATCGACGACGGCATCGCCGCCTTCAGACGCTGCATTTTCCTTCACTGCCGAGGCCGCGGCCGGGCTCTTCCCGTCCTCTTCAGTATGTTCATCGCTGAGCTCAGCGAGCTCAGCGCGCAAGCTCTTCTTGGTTTCCTTGGGCAGGTGGAAGAGCCAGCGAACAAACATGGGGGCTGCAATGAGCAGGACGATCACTGACTGGAGGATCAGGATCATATCGATCGGGACGCCCTTCGCCTGCATGGTGTAGCCACCTGCTTTAAACGCGCCGAAGAGAATGCCTGCGCCCAGAGTGCCCAGGGGCTTGTTCCGACCCAAAAGAGCAACCGTGATAGCGTCAAAGCCGATGGTGCCAGTGATATCGCGCGAGACATAACCAACCGTACCCAAGGCCTCGTTAGCGCCCGCAAGACCAAGGAAGGCACCTGAGAGGGCCATGGTGATTGCGGTAATCTTCCCAACCGAAATTCCGGCGGTACGGGCGGCCTCGGGATTGGCACCAACAGCTCGGATTTCAAAGCCCAAGGTCGAACGCTCAATGAGCCACCAGAAAACGATGACCGCAAGGAGCGCGACGAAAACACCCATGTGAATCTTGAAGGGCGCATCGAGGATGCGAGCGAAAGCGGCTGAATCCGCAACCTTCGGAGTTTGAGGCTGATTAGAACCCGGGACCTGCCACGATTGCTTCGAAAGGATGTAACCCAGCGCCAGGGTGGCAATCGAGTTCAACATGATGGTAACGATGACTTCGTTAGCGCCGGTCTTTGCTTTGAGCACACCTGCGATTCCGGCGTAAAGAGCACCGGCGACCATCGCTGCAAGAAGAGCAACAAGGGTGTGAATGACGGGAGGCAAGTTCATTGCGAAGCCAACCCACACAGCAGAAAGAGCACCGAAAATAATCTGGCCTTTACCGCCGATGTTGAACAACCCTGCGCGGAATCCTAGAGCAAGACCCAAACCGCCCAGCACCAGGGGGATTGAGAAGAACAGGGAATCTGTCAGCGGCTTGATCTGGCGTTGGAAGCTGCGTGCGCCGGGGTCAAAGATTGCCCCGCGGAACATCGCGTAATAGGCATCGAGTACCGATGCTCCGGTCATCGCGATCAAAATCGCACCTAGAGCAAAGGCGATGAGAACCGCGAGGATGGAAACGAACCACCGCGATCCCAAGATGTGACGACACACAACCAGTGCCTTCGAGGGACGTTTTGCCTGGGTCATCAGTTTTCCTCCACGTGTGAATCCGAAACCTCAGCGTGTTCTTGCTCGCCCGCCACAGCCTCGTCATAGGGAACGCCGGCCATCATCAAACCGAGCACATCACGCGGGGTATTTGCAGGAACGATACCCATCACACGGCCTCGATACATCACGACGATGCGATCGGCCAGCGAAATCACTTCATCCAACTCTGATGAAATCAACAGGACGGGAATGTTCTGGTCGCGAACCTCGACGATGCGCTTGTGGATGAACTCGATCGAGCCCACGTCCACGCCACGAGTTGGCTGGTTCGCAACAAGCAGGTTGAGGTCCTTCGACATTTCGCGCGCGACAACGACCTTTTGCTGATTTCCGCCCGAAAGAGAGGAAATCGGATCACTGATCGAGGTCAGGCGAATATCAAATTCTTCCTCCTTAGCCCGCGCATTTTGAGCGATGATTCCGAGCTTAAGCATGGGACCGGCTGCGAAACGCGAGTCCTTGTACTGGTCCAGGACCAGATTTTCAGCGATCGAGAAAGAAGAAATAATACCGTCGGTCGAACGGTCCTCGGGAATGAAGCCGATTCCCGCGTCCAAAGACTTGCGGGGGCCAGCGTGTGTAATGTCAATTCCTTCAAGGAGGATCTCACCGGAATTCGGGGTGGCCAGGCCCAAAATGGTCTGTGCAAGTTCGGTCTGACCGTTACCTTGAACACCAGCAACCGCAACAATTTCACCGCGTTCGACGCTGAAAGATACGTGGTCGAGGAGGGGCAAGCCCGCAGGAGAAAGCATGGAGATCTCCTTGAACTCCAATCCCCCACCGCTTGGATGTGCCTCAGTTTTGTCAACGCGCATCATGACCGAGCGGCCGACCATCTTATTGGCCAGCTCGGATTCGGAGTCCTGCGGAGATGCCTCACCGACGACGGTTCCGCGTCGAATGACGGTGATTTCATCTGCGACGGCGCGGACCTCCCGCAGTTTGTGGGTAATGAAGACGATGGACGTTCCCGCATCGGCAAGTTGACGCATGATCGCCATGAGTTCGTCGGTTTCCTGGGGAGTCAAAACTGCCGTTGGCTCATCAAGGATAAGGACCTTTGCTTGACGCGAGAGGGCCTTAACGATTTCGACTCGCTGCTGGGCACCAACAGAAAGGTCTTCGATGAGGGCATCGGGATCAAGATCGAAACCAAAACGCGCAGAGACTTCTTCAACAGTGCGTCGCGCCTGCGCAAGATCAATCAACCCGCTTGCTTTTGTCGGTTCAAAACCGAGGGCGATCGATTCTGCGACGGTAAAGACCGGGATCAGCATGAAGTGCTGGTGCACCATTCCGATCCCCGCGGCAACCGCATCACCGGGACCGTTGAAATGGACCGGCTTCTCATCGATGAGGATTTCTCCTTCATCGGGCTGGTGAAGGCCATAAAGCACATTCATCAGCGTTGATTTACCGGCTCCGTTTTCACCAAGAAGCGCGTGAATATGCCCTTCTTCGATGGTGAGGTTGATGTCATTATTTGCGACCAGAGGACCGAAACGTTTGGTGATCCCCTTGAGTTCCAACTTCACTGTAACTCCGCCCTTCTGCGCGGTTGAGTTTCGGTTTCAGGATAGCTGATACAGCGAAGGCGCGGTGGAGAGACCACCGCGCCTTCACTTAGTGTTCACGAATCACTTCGGGGAGTTTGCGGACTCAACCTTCAGTTCGCCCTTCTTGATCTGATCGGTGAGCTTGGTGAGCTCATCCTTCAGATCCTGAGGAACCTTGGAATCGAATTCGTGGAAGGGAGCGATGGAGACACCACCGTTTTCCAGAGTACCCACGTAAGGAGTCGCACTGAACTTGCCATTCACAGAGTCCGTGATGGCCTGCTCAACCGAAGCACCGATTTCCTTCATGACCGAGGTCAGAACGATCGACTTGTAGTCGGGGGCAGATTCGTACCAGTCGGAGTCAACACCAATGATGTAGGTCTTGCCATCGGCCTTTGCAGCAGCAGCTGCACCCAGGCCAACAGGTCCGGCGACGGGCATGATAATGTCAGCGCCCTGGTCGATGAACTGCTGTGCCTGCTGCTTGCCCAGTGCCTGGTCATCGAAGGACTGGGTGAAGGAGCCATTCTGGGTTGCCTTGTCCCAGCCGAGAACCTGGACATTCGTGCCCTTTGCCTTGTTGTAGGCTGCGACACCATCGGCGAAGCCGTCCATGAAGACGGTAACCGAAGGAATCTGGATGCCACCAAAGGTGGCGACCTTGCCGGTCTTGCTCATGCCCGCTGCGGCGTAACCAGCCAGGTAAGCAGCTTCAGCGGTGTTGAAGAGCAGAGGACGTGCGTTCTCAACGGTGACGGTCTTGTTGGAGTCATCCGAGAAGGAAGAGTCAACAAGTGCGTAGTGGACGTCCTTGTTCTCGTTTGCAGAGGCGTGCAGTGCCTTCTCCAGGTTGAAGCCAACGCCGATGATCAGGTTGCAGCCGTCGGAGACCATTGATTCAGTGTTGGGTACGAAGTCCGACGAAGAGGAGGACTCTGCCGTGTTGATCTGAATGCCGAGCTTCGACTGTGCGGCCTTCAGGCCGTTGTATGCGGATTCGTTGAAGGACTTGTCGTCCCAACCGCCAGCATCAGAAACGGCGCAAGCCTTGAAGCTTGCGCCATTGGAAGATGCGCTCGAGGTCGAGCCGGAATCCGAAGAGGGCTTCGAACCGGACGAGCACGCGGTCAGTGCGAGCGTAGCAACGCCAGCGACTGCAACGATTCTTGTGAGGGTCTTCATGCCGTTATTCCTCCAAGTAGAGTGTGTTGATACACAGTAGGTTGGTTGCGACAGCGCGAATCAACCGCTTGGAAGACACGCGCACCACCGCTTGCGAGAACGCATACGTGTGCTGCGTTGACGCCCATTTAGAGTTTCTCCCATCGCATTCGGACCCGTCAAGGCGAATCGGCCTCAGCGCGATAACGAATCGATAAAAGTTATATTTTCCGTCCATGCATACGCCGGTGGGCGGGGGGATTTCCCAATCCTCCCGCCCACCGGCGCTGGTCACTCGGGCTTTCCGCCGGCATATCCCGGCGAACACCAAGTCCCTATCATGCAAACTTGCGACGCATCACCAAGCCGAGGCCACCCATGCCGAGAGCGGCCAAAGCGACCAGCGCGGCCTCGGAACCGGTGCGTGCCAGTTTCTTGCCCGCAACGCCCTTTGCCTTCTTCGCCGCAGCACCCGGCTGTTGCGCCGCGACCGGGCAGGTGACCTGAACGGTCAAGCCAGAGGCCTCGGGAACGACGGTTCCAAAGTCGGTCTCAACGGTGACGGGCAGCGTGAGCACTCCCCCTTCGGGCTTGGCGGCGCATACCGACATCGGAAGCGAGGCCTTCAGAGTTGCCTGGCCTGCGCCATCGGTTGTGATAATCGAGGCCTCATCGGATGCGTGCTCTTCGCGCAGCGAGTTGTTGACGCTTGCATTAACGGCTACCGATCCGAAGGAAACCTTGACATTCTGGGTCTTCCCGGGACCCTCGGAGAAGGACAGACCACGCAAAGGCACGGTGAATTCCTGCTCGGGAGCAACCGGATCGCTCGGGAGCGTCACGCCAATTGCCTGCTTGAGGGTCGAAGCCTTGATGCCATTGTGCGCACCCAGGTACTCGTTGAACTTATCGCGGTCGAGGTTACCCAGAACCGTCTTCGTTCCACGGGTCAGTGCTGGGAAGGTGTCGCCTCCAGCAAGGAGGAAGGTCACCGATCCAACCGTGTAGTTCTTGTTCATATCGATGGGCGCACCATTGACGAGCAGCGAGGTAATGCGCTCACCGTACGGCTTGGAAGGATCGTAGGTGTACTGGACATTCTTCGACAGACCAAGCTTGAGCAGCGGGCGCGAGTTCTGAGAGTTCAGGTTCGTCTTCCACTGTTCTTCCAGAGCGTCCTTCACATCAGAGCCCTTGATGGTCACGTATCCCAGCTCGTTCGAGAAGGGCATGACGTCGTAGCTCTGCTTGTAGGTGATGGTGCCATCGCTACCGGGTTCAAGATCTGCACGCAGACCACCAGCATTGATCATGCCGATATCAACGGGGTTGCCATCGGGTGTGCGGATTGTTTCACGCATCGCGTCAGCCGCCAGGTTGCCCAGAGTCGACTCGATACCGCGGTTACCGCCCTTTTCGATGCTTCCATCGGGGGCCTCGAAAATGCCACGGTGGAAGCTCTCGGTGTAGCCCCGTGCCACGACCTGGGCACCAGCGACGGCCGAGGCCTGCTGTGCGCGGGTAACGACTGCCTTCGTCTGCGGATCTTCACCGCACTCGTAGACGGTCGCAGCAGGGATCAGCTTAGTGTCGGCCTTCACGACCTTTCCGGTCGCCGTATCGTAGGAGATCTGAATCAGGCCCAGGTTATCCGTGTAGGAACCGGAAGCAACACCCGCCAGAAGGGGGTTCTGCGAGGTGAGCTCGACCGCCGAATCGACATGGTCAAACTCGTAAGGAACGTGCGTGTCGCCACCCATGAGGCCGTCAACATCGGGGCCCATCTTCGGGTAGTTGTTCTTCACGTCATCGTCAAGCATGGCGATGACGATCTGCGCGGTTCCGTCCTGCTTGAGCTGCTTCGCCAGGGTGTTGATCTTGGCGATCGGGTCCTTGAAAGTCAGGCCCTGAGTGGTTCCGGGGCTGAGCTTGTAGGGAACATCCTCGGCAATCGCACCGATGAACGCGACCGTCACTCCCGAAGGAGAGGTCCACAGCTTGTACTCTCCCAGGTAGGGAGTGCCCGCTCCCCACGTTCCCATTCCTTCAACGTTTGCAGCAAGGTAGGGGAAGTTCGTTTGAACAAACTCAGAGGGGTTTGAGCCATCGACGCGCTGCTTGAAGACAGCCTGGCCCATATCCAACTCGTGGTTACCCATGGTCGAACCCAGGGGATGCATTGTGTTGAGCGCTTCAATGGTCGGGTTATCCTTCAGCGCACCCGAGGTGTAGGGAGAGGCGCCAATGTTGTCGCCGAGCAGGGTGAAGCTTGAGTTCGGGTTCGTTGCGCTTGCTCGCTTGAGGTAGCAATTCATCGCAGGAAGACCCGCCTCGACGACCTTGCGGCTCTTGCGGTCCTTTTGCATCTCGATGTGGCCGTGCACATCGGTGAGGTTGTACAGGTCCAGGGTGACGATATCGGATGCGCCGCGATCCGTGCCGACTGCAGGGGCCGGGGCGGGAGTCGTCTGGTTTGCCGAGGCCGTGGCTTCGGCGGCGGGGGCAGCTGCGGTAGCCTCGGGGCTCGCCTCCGTCGTCGGAGTCGCCTCACCAGCGGGGTCTGCGAAGGCAGCTAGAGGAGTTGCGAAGAGCGCGAGGGCTGCACTGGTCGCAATCACCGTTCTTCGGGTTCGAGTGAGCATATTGTTTCCTCTCGTGATGGTTGGGTGAAGGTCAGAGGGTCCGGCGGCGCATGGCGCAGGCTGCCACGCCCAGCACCAAGGCTCCCAGGGCCAGTGGAATGGTTTCGTTCACGCCGGTCGAGGCCAGCTTGGAGCGCTTGTGCTTGGCTTTTGTTGCCGAGGCAGACTGTTCGGGGGTACCTGCGGTGGCGCCGGGGTTAGTCGAAGGCTGGGCCGAGGGGCCAACCGGCGGCTGGGCGATCGGGGTGATGAGATTCAGTCCGATGATCTCGGGATTGTGGTCAGAGGCGCGGTAGGGGTTGTCAGCCTCGAAAGCCAGGTAAGCGTTGTAGTTTGCGCGCGAGTACTCGAAGGCAATGCTTTCTTGTGCGTTCACCGCCCACGACTTCACCTCGGTGATCAGCGGGTGCGCTGCAGAGTTCGCGAAGACGTGGTCCATCGATCCAGAACGACCGCCATAGACGTAGGAGGAACCACCGTGGCCCGACTCGTGGGCCCAGCCCGCGTCGGTCAGGACTTTCAGAGGGTCTTCCATCGTGTAGGCATTGAAGTCGCCAACAAGCAGTGTCGGGGTTCCGTTGAAACGCTGTGCGAAGGTGGCAAGTGCGCGGGCTTGCTTGACGCGGACTCCATTGGAGTTCCCCTGACCATCACCATTGTCAGTGTTCGCTGCCGCTTCCGCGCCAGACAAGTTCTTGGGTGCAGATCCCTTGGACTTGAAGTGGTTGGCAATGACAACGAAGTTCTTGCCTTCGTGGTTTGCATCAGTAATCGGCTTGAATTCTTGAGCCAGGGGTTGACGCGCAAGGCCCGTGTACGCCGGATCATCGTAAATGACAGGGTCCCCAACCGGGGTAATTGTTGCCTTCTTGTAGATGAAAGCGATGCGGATGACGTCCTCATTTGCGGGAACGGTCGAGGGGCTGGGGACATAGGCCCAAACCTCGGATCCCGCAGCGGCATTGAGCGCATTGACGAGGCTCTTGAGCGCACCGTCACGGTCAGTGCTGACACCGGAGGCCACAGGGTTTTCAATTTCTTCCAATGCCACAACGTCGGCATCAATCGTATTAATCGCCTGAACGATCTTGGTCTGCTGGTTCGCAAAAGCTTGCGATGACCAAGCGCCGCGGAGCTTGCAGTCCTTGTCGGTTACGTACTTGTGGTCGCGGTCCTCGTATCCCTTGCATCCAGGTTCGTTTTCGCCCAGGTCAGAGAAGTAGTTGAGGACGTTGAAGGTTGCGACCTTGGTATCACCGCTCACTGCTGGAACAGTTGGCCGCTCCCCCGTGATGGTCACCGGAGAACGATCAGGATTTCCAGCGGTCATCTGCGTGGGTTGGAAAACAAAGCTTCCAAAGCGTGATTCCAAGACAACGGGTTTCGTGAAGATCACGTGGTAGCCCACGCGAGCAGGGGCTCCGTTGGCCAGGTAGGCGTAGCGTTCTTTGTGCCCGTTTTGCTTGAAGTTCGTCAGGTCCGTGGTCGAGGCATCGTCCAGATCGATGGTCTTGGCGGCGTTCTCAGCCTCGTAGGCTTGGGCTGCAGCGCCGGGGGCGACAACGTCGGTCGCGGTCCGCAAAACCTCGGTTCCGGGAGTGAGCGAAAGTGTCCCGTAGCGGTTGGTCTTGTAGTTATCGGTGATCGTCCACGTGTCCTTGGGCAGGACCAGCATGGACTCAAGTGCTTCCATCTGGTCTTGAGTGGGCACACCGCTCAGTTCCGTTGGCTTGACAGGATCACAATCAGTGGCAGTGGTAATACTTTGCGGAAGCAATTGGGTCAGGCTCTGCGTTGCGGCGGTTGCATTTTTCACGCCTGAATACTCAGCCACCTTGCCTTTGACGACAACGCACTCACCAATGGAAGGCATCGTCGCAGAAGATTTCCCCATGAAGACGAAGAGGCCATCAGAGGCGGTTCGCGTTGGATCCCAGGTCCCGCCTGTTCCGGGGGTTTGAATGGTAAAGCCCTCAAGGCCCTTGAGGTTTGCGTTCTCTCCCTTGGGGTAAGCCGCGGTCACAACGCCTTTGGTTTCGACCGTCTGATTGATCATCTGGGAGTCATCGCCATCGCCCGTGGTCTGAATATCCGGGATCGAGACCAGCGCACTCACCGCGCGTGTCTGCCGAACATGTGCCGAGGCCTCGACGCTGGGTGTGGGCGTCGAGGCCTGAGTTTCGTTTCCCGATGTCGGGTTGTCGCTGGGATCCGCGTAGGCAGCTAGCGGCATTCCAAAAAGGGAAAAGGCTGCCAGAGCACCGATCACCGTTCGCTTCTTCACACGCAGCATGTGCAGCTTCCTCTCAAGGTGCACGATCAAAATGCACGGGCGCCGCGGCAGTCGCGGCACCCGGGGCCAGCTGGAGCAACCTCCGAGCTGTAACCTCAGTCACTCAAAAGAGTAGCAAGCTCAAAGGACACCAAAGTACGATTTTCGAATATCCCAGAATCACTCCCGAAAATCATCAGCAAACCCACAGCTGAGTTTACAGTTTTCGCACGGTATAAGTGGTTTTTCTCCCCTCGCAAGGTCTCACGTGAGAAGCTTCGACTCAACAAGTGCGCAGCGACTAATCTGGACCCATTAGGACATTTCAGGAAGGAATATCGACAATGTCTCAACCCCCGCTTCCTCCGACTCCTCCAGTTCCGCCTCCCGGACAGCCGGAGCAGTCTCAACCAAAGAGGCGATCGATCGTTCCTCCACCACCCGAACCTGGACAGCAGTACGGGCAAGCCGCTTTCGTTGCGCAGCAATACCAGCAAGCCCCCGGTTTCCAACAGGCTCCGGCGAATCCTCAACGGTTCCAGCCCGGACCCGCAAGCGCTCAGCAGTTCCAAGCGCCTCCAGCGGCCCAACAACCTCCCGCAGCCATGTTCCCTGCTTTCATGCCCACGCAGCCTCTCGGGGAACCCGGCGAATGCGCACTCGCGATGCGCGGCCTCGTGAAGATTTTCGGAAACTTGGTTGCGGTGGCAAACCTCAACCTGGACATCCCCAAGGGTTCCTTCTACGGCTTCGTCGGCCCGAATGGTGCAGGCAAGTCAACGACCCTCAACATGGCGACCGGTTTACTTACCCCGGATTCTGGAACTGCTTTCGTCAACGGAATCGATGTGTGGGCCGATAATCTTGCTGCCCGCGCACAGCTTGGCGTCATGCCCGATGGGATGCGTCTGCTCGACCGCCTTTCCGGCCCTGATTTCTTGGTTCACGTCGGAATGCTGCGCGGTTTACCTCGCGAAACGGCTCGCGAGCGCGCGCAGCAGTTGCTGGCGACTTTGGACCTCGTGGATGCAGGTAAGAAGCTCATCTCCGACTACTCGGCGGGTATGACGAAGAAGATCTCCCTTGCTGCGGCCCTCATCCATGCTCCCTCGGTCTTGGTCCTTGACGAGCCCTTCGAAGCGGTCGACCCGGTTTCGGCAGCGAATATCCGCCAGATCCTCATCGATTTCACTCACCGGGGCGGAACGGTCATTTTGTCCAGCCACGTCATGGCAACCGTCCAGCAGCTGTGCACCCACGTTGCTGTGATTAATCACGGACAGGTTTTGGCTTCTGGAACGACTGCAGAAGTGGCGGGTGACATGTCCTTGGACGAGCGTTTTGCTCAGTTGGTGGGCGGCTTGCACACGAGCGAAGGGCTGTCATGGTTGGCCAATTGATTCGTTTGAAGCTGCGCATCATGTGGAACGTGATGTGCAAACAAGTCGTCGTCCTGCTCCTGTCACTCATGGCGCTTCTTTATGGTTTGGGAATGGTTGGCGCTCTGTACGTTGGCGTCGGGGCTTTAAGCGAATCTATCCCGCCGGAGTTCATCATGCTCATCGGCCCCTTGGTTTTCCTCGGGTGGCTGATCCTGCCATTGTTGTTCTCGACGATGGATAACACCCTGGAACCACGCCGCCTCTCCCCTTTCATTGCGCCCTCACCCAAGCTTGCCTTTGCTCTTGTGGCGGCGTCAGCGCTTGGAATTGGCGGGATTTTTTCATTACTCCTCTTCCTTTTACCCGCGTGGTTTTTCTTAACTCGCGGTGAATTACTGCTCTCACTTGGCGCAACTTGCGCTGCTGTTCTCACCCTCCTCACTGCGGTCATTTGGGCAAAGTCCGTAACCACGTGGGCGGGAAACCAAGTTTTGAAAAACTCAGAACGCAAGAATTTTGCGTCTTTTATCGGTTCGATGATTTTCGTTGCAGTTTTCGCGCCGATGGGAATCTGGATGCAGTTTCTTATTCGCAATTTTTCCTACGACGCAGTTCTTGCCTTCGCTTCCAAGGTCTACACGACACCTTTTGGCGCCTTTTTCGGGGTACTTGAATCCTTGAGGCAAGGGGACTACCTCCTTGCGGGAGTTCGCTGTGCAATCGGTCTTGCGACTCTCGCCCTAGGTTGGGTCCTCTGGATCCGCGTATTAAAGCCGTCGATGTACGGCAGCGCAAACCGTGTTTCTACCAAAGCGCGTGAGGCCATTGAGGCTGGCCGCTATCACGTTGATGAGGTACGCGCCGAGGCTGAATTGGCAAAGCAGCGCTCGGATTCACGTTCAGCAGGACTCAAGCGCGTTCAACGCTGGCAGGCGCTCGGGCTTTCAGGCCGCTCGGCTGCGATGGCGACGAAGACGGCTTACTACTGGCTTCACGATTCTCGACTGTCGGTTTCCTTGGGTTCGACGATCCTCTTCCCGGTGATGGGCGTTCTCATGGACTACATGATTGACAGTGACGTGCGTGAATTCATGCCTTTCAGTTTCGGATTCTTCTTGTACCTTGCTCCGATCGTCATCGGCGCAAATATCGGTGCAAATATGCAATACGACTCCACGGGCGCATGGGTGCCGATTGCTGCCGGAATGACCGGGCGCGAAGATCGTTTAGGCCGCCTCTTGGGATCACTCGCTATTGTTGCCCCGGTCATCCTTGTCGCCTCCGGAGCGGCATCCGTCATTATGGGCAAGAGCGTGCTTGATATCGTCTACACACTGTGCTTGTGCATTCTCTTCCTGACTGCTTCATCAGGAATCGCAACGGTTGTCGGAAGCCGCTGGGTCTACCCCGTTCAGCAACCTGGCGCATCGCCTCTGTCGACGCGAGGCGCAGGGGCTGGAATGGTGGCGATGTGGGCGACCTCTGCTGCCATGCTGGGCGGTTTGTTGCTCGCTTTGCCCGGCTGGCTTGCCTTGATCTTTACCACCGGCACAGGAATCCCCTTCATTATTGCTGTGGTCGTGTCTTTGGCTTGGAGCGTGGCCGTCATCGCAATTTCAGTGGTGTGGGGCGGACGCTTGTGGGACCGCTATAAGGTCGAGATGCTGACAACAATGAAGTCATGGGCGGGAAACTAGAAGCCTCGTTTTCCACCGATTGACATATGGGTGTGGCCCGCAGGAATTCCTGCGGGCCACACCTGTTATACGCGATATGTTCAGCGAGCCTTGTAGGTCAGGCAGTCAGCGCCGGCAGATCCCACGCGAATCGCCGAAGCGGTGCACTCCAGACCGGTGTTGAAGGAGCAGTCTGCCTTCTGGCAGGCGCCAACAACCGGGCTCTTGCGCTCGAGGCCGCCACGAACCGAGAGCGGAACGAAGGTAGCGCAGGTACGTCCGTAGCCGATGGTGACGGCGCCGGCAGCGCAGCCATTGTTGTTGTACGAGCACTCCGAAACGGAGCAGTCCTGGACCAGGGGAAGGTCGATGGTCGTCATGATGTTCTCCTTGAAGAGTCGACACAATTTGTTAAGACCCCTCAAGAATGCATGTTTTATTTCGAAAAACGTATAGCGGCTTCATTTCCGCGGAATATCAATGAAAACTGAGTGTCGCTTCCGAAGATTGTTCGCGTATTTTCGATAAAGTCCAACCGGCTATTTGCCTCAGGTTAGGCTGCGCTACACAAGGTATGGCACTTCGAGTTCTACTCGTCAAGAAGCTCTGCGTTCAGGAGCCAAGCTTCTTCCAACTCGTCAATTTCCTGGCGAATCTGAGTTGACTGCGCAGACAAATCCGTCATCTCTTCCAAGGCACTTTGATCCTCAGCAATACGCGCAGCACATTCAGCGAGTTTTTCTTCGACCTTCTCAAGGCGCGTGCGCAAGGTATCGATCTTTCGTTCAAGCCTTGCGCTTTCTTTCTTCGCTGCTCGACGCGCAGCAGAATCAGTCATCCCCGAGCCTGTGGCCCCTGGCGAAGATTCCTCCCCCGCTGCATTCCCAGATTGACGAGGCCCAGCCACGCTTTCGCGAGCATCAGGAGCCTTGGCGCCACCGGCCTCGCGAATACTCAAGTACTCTTCCACTCCCCCGGGAAGGGCGCGAAGGCTTCCATCCCCCAAGAGCGCAACCTGGTGATCGGTCGCGCGTTCAAGAAGATAGCGATCGTGACTGACAACAACCAAGGTTCCCGGGAAGGCATCAAGGAGGTCTTCCATTGCAGCCAGGGTATCCGTGTCAAGATCGTTCGTCGGCTCATCGAGAAGAAGAACATTAGGCTCGGCCATGAGCAGGCGCATCAACTGCAAACGACGCCGCTCACCGCCGGAGATCTCACTCACCCGCGTCCATGCACGCTCGCGAGTAAAACCCATTCTCTCCGTCATCTGCGAGGCGGAAACTTCCTTACCGTCAACGATCACACTGTGGGCAACCGCGTCCACGGCCTCGACAACGCGAAGATCACTGAGCTCGTCAAGCTCGTGAGTATCCTGCGAAAGGGTAGCAATCTGGACGGTCTTTCCGCGTTTCACTCGGCCGCTTGTTGGCTCCAGATCACCACGAAGAAGATTAAGGATCGTCGTCTTACCTGCGCCGTTCACGCCGACGATTCCCACTCGCTCCCCCGGAGCCAAGCGCCACGTCACATGGTCAAGGATCGTGCGCCGACCACCGTTGGGAGTGTCGAAAGAAACGCTCACGTCTTCAAGATCGACAACGTCTTTCCCCAGACGAGCGGTCGCCATCTTGACCAGCTCGACGCTATCCCTGGGAGGGGGCACGTCAGCGATCAAGGCCTCGGCCGCAGCGATGTGGAACTTTGGCTTCGATGTGCGCGCAGGAGCTCCACGACGAAGCCAGGCGAGTTCTTTCGTCAAGAGATTCGCGCGCTTCTTAGCGGCGACATCGGCCTGGCGAACACGCTCGGCTCGCGCCAAAGTGTAAGCAGCGTAGGAGCCATCATAGATTTCTACGCGGCCTGGAATCTGAGGACGAGAACCGCCCGGGTCGATCCCGGGAACGACTTCCCAAATGGTCTCGCACACTGCGTCCAAGAACCAACGATCGTGGGTGACAGCAATCAATGCGCCGCTTGCACCGGGGCGCGCAAAACGCGCGTTCAAGTGGCGCGCGAGCCACGCAACACCTTCCACGTCCAGGTGGTTCGTTGGTTCATCCAAGCAAACGACATCGGAGGGAAGCGCAAGCACCCGTGCAAGGTCAACGCGGCGACGCTGCCCACCAGAGAGCGTTCCAACCAGAGCATGCAGGTCAATATCAGCCAAGAGACCTGCGTGAATATCGCGGATTGAACTCTGCGAAGCCCACTCGTATTCTTCGAGTCCCGGGTGAACAGCATCCATCACTCGGGCATTGTCATCAAGGTGATCCGCCTGCTCGAGCATGACCACGCGCAAACCATCACGAGTGATCACTTGCCCGTCATCGGGTTGCTGTATCCCTGCGACCAGGCGCAAAAGCGTGGATTTTCCGGCACCGTTGGGCCCCAAGATTCCGATTCGGGACGTATCTTCAACGCTAATATCGACATCGGCCAAGAGCTGACGCGAACCCGCGAGTGCTCCCAGAGATTGTGTGCCTAGTAGATGTGCCACCTAGCATTCCTCTTCTTCGACAATCGCGCCGCGCGCGGGACCCGAGGTAGGCAGGGTTGCACTCACTTCGGGGCTATGTGCCAAGGCCTCCGCAAGCTCGTCGGAGTGGTTCTTGTCGCGGGCGAGCACTGCAATCGTTGGTCCAGAGCCGGATAGTATCGCCGCGCAGGCACCAGCTGCCCGCGCATCGCGAATCGTTTCGGCAAGTTCAGGATACAGATGGAGCGCGGGCGCGGTTAAGTCATTACCCAACACTGGCGCCACGCTTGTTGCGTCCCTAAGCAGTGCACGCTCATCGTCGCGGCTCAAAGGCGCAGGTTCTAGTCCAGCGTCACTATTTCCCGTTTCCCTCAGCGCATCCAGTGTTTTAAAGACCTCGGGAGTCGAGAGTCCCCGGTGCGCGCGGACCATGACCCAGTGATGGTGCGGCCAGGTCGAGGCATCAGAGCCGAGCAATGGGGTCAGAAGGTCTCCGCGTCCCTCCCCTACGCTCATGCCACCCATGATGCAGGCGGGAACATCCGCGCCAAGCCCGCGCCCGATCTGGCACAACTGCTCGAGGCTCAGTCCCAACTCCCATAAACGGTTGCATGCAACCAATGCAGCTGCTGCATCCGCCGATCCCCCGGCCATTCCTCCAGCGATGGGAATGTGTTTGTCCACGCGGATCGACACTCCCGCACTGGTTTGCGCCCAGGGGCCCGTGGCTGCGAGCTTTTGGAGGACTTTAGCCGCGCGGTAAGCCAGGTGCGATGTGGGATCTAGCTCGCTCATGAGCTGGGTTGCCCCCTGGTCAATACCTCCGTCTGCGGCATATGCATGGGTTTCGATGTGAATCCCCGGTGACTTGGCCGTGCGCACGCTGACGTGCTCGCGGATATTCAAGCATTCGAATACAGTGACGAGGCCGTGGTAGCCCTGCGCATCCGGCTGACCAGCGCGCAGGATCAGGTTCACTTTCCCCGGTGCGGATGCATGTACCTCACGCACTGGGCGACTCCGCCTGGCGTTCCTTCGCGTAACGATCTTGAGCAGGTAGTGGAATTGTTCCTTCGGCTCTCATTTCAAGGAGAGCACGACCGAGCCGCACATAGTCCTCAATCCCGAGCTTTTCGCCTCGAATAGAAGAATCCACCTGGGCGCGATCGCACAGCTCTTGGGCGGTGTCTGCGCCTCCCGCCCAATTCTTCAAGGCGGCGCGCAGGGTCTTGCGCCGTTGCGAGAAGGCGGTGTCGCAGGCCTCGAAAGTCGCAAGACGCAAGGCGGTGTCTCCGCGCGGGGTCTCCAAGCGACGCAGGGATACCAGCGCCGAATCGACGTTGGGAATGGGCCAAAATACGGAACGTCCAATGGTTCCGGCGCGGTTCGCATTCCCGTACCAGGCAGCCTTGACCGAGGGAACGCCATAGGTTCGCGAACCCGGCTCTGCAGCCAAACGTTCTGCGACCTCGGCTTGGACCATGACCAGGGCATAGTCAAGCGAAGGGAAAGACTCCATCATCGACAGCAGTAAAGGCACCGCAACGTTATAGGGAAGATTTGCGACCAAGTGCGTTGGAGCATCCCAGTCAACCCCAAAGTCCGCCAAGCCTTCGATTTGCACGGCGTCACGATTGACAACGTGGAGGCGCTGGGCCGCATCGGGCATACGCTGAGCAACGGTCACGGGCAGGGCGCGAGCTAAAACGGGGTCAATTTCGATCGCCCGAACCCACGCACCGGCCTCGAGAAGTCCAAGAGTTAAGGAACCGAGGCCCGGCCCAACCTCAACCACCTGAGTTCCCTCACCGATCCCCGCATCTCGAACGATACGGCGGACGGTTCCGGCATCGTGAACGAAGTTCTGTCCCAGGGTTTTCGTGGGGCGAACTCCCAGTGCTTCACAAATTGCGTGCACTTCGATGGGGCCAAGGAGCCCGCTCTCACTGGGCTGCGCGTCATTGGGCAGACGCGGGGTGGAATAACGACGGGTTGAACTCACGCACCCATCCTAATTGATCAGTACCAACCGACCGAGTTTGAATGCGCGAGCGCCGAACACGGCCTGCCGTAGCGACCCGCAATGTAGCCCAGACCCCAGTTGATCTGAGTGACGGGGTTGGTCTGCCAATCCGCCCCAGCCGAGGCCATCTTGCTTCCCGGGAGAGCCTGCGGAATACCGTAGGCACCGGAGGAGGCATTCTTCGCGTAGGGATTCCAATGCGATTCGCGGTTCCACAGGGCGACGAGGCACTGGAACTCGGAATCTCCCCAGCCTCGGGCAGCAACCAAAGGTTTGGCGAGGCTCCGCGGGTCTTCACCCGAATAGGTCAGCGGAATATTGGCCGCGACCATGGCCTGTGCCACTTCAGCGGAGTTACCTCCGGCAGCGGTAATTTCGGCTGCACTTGAGAGGGTGCCGAGTTTTGCGCGGTAGCGAATGGAGCGGGTGCCATCCTCTTCGGTCTTTTCTTCAAGAGTTGCCTTGGGGTCAAGTCCGGCCTCGATCAGAGCCTTCGGGGTGACCTCTTTGGTTCCGATCGAGCGGATCTGTGCACTGGGCTCACGAACCACCTTCGAGTTGAGCGGCGCCTCGAAGCGTTCACCGCCGTCAACGTTTTCGCTCCACGTCATCTCTTCGGCTTCGCCTTCAACGCCCTTGGTCGTCACCTGTTCTTCGCCGGCGAAAAGCTGGTCGGAGTCTTGGCGGTGTTCTTCAAAGGGAATGGCGACCTTGCGAGGAGCAAGTGAGCGCGTGACCTTGCGAATATCGATCGAGAGTCCCTCGGCAGTGGACTTCACCTCGACTCGGTCAAGGGGACTGAGGGCGATTCCCTCTTTTTCCAGGATCGAACGGGTATCCATGCCTTCTCGTGCGGTAATCGTTCGTGTATTTCCGTCAACAATGACCTTGACTTGTCGGGTCTGCGAAACCAGCGGGGTCAGGCTCGAACGCGACTGGGAACGATCAACTGCAAGAATTGCTTTCCCGGAATCCACTCCCATATCTGCCAGTACTCCTTCTGCGGAAGGAGCTGTGGACCATAGCGTTTTGCGCGAGCCGTCAATACTGAGCGTGTAGGGCTTCGCAGTACGCACGACGATGGTTTGCCCGTCACTGACCTGTTGGTGAATTGACGGCTGGACGAGGTCGTGTTCTGCCACCTCAACTCCGGCCTCGTTCAAGACGCCGGAAACCGAGTGCGCCCACGTCGAAACGGGGCGGATCACTCCGTCAACTTCAATATTGACCGTCGAGTGCTCGTGGGCGACGCCAATCCCCGCGATCCCGCACAGCACGAAGCCAGCTGCGCTCGCAGTGACGAGGACAGCTTGCTTCGATGGTTCCCAAGAGTGGGCGCGGGGACGGGAGTGGCGTGCGGATGTGGTCACAGAAGTCCTAGCGATCGAGCGCAGGCCGGCCACTGCCCCCATCCGGAGCGGGCCTGGAGAGCCTGGGCGCGCTGGGTCTGCTCAGCTGCCGAGGCCTCGGAAGGCAGTCCGGTACCGCCCATTGCGCGCCACGTAGAAGCAGAGAACTGGTAGAGACCGTAGTAGCCGTTACCGGTGTTTGTCGCGGGGTTACCGCCGGATTCGCAGCGTGCGAGAGCGGCCCAGACATCGTTGCCTGTCACGGTTGCCGACGAGCCCGATGAGGCCGATGCGGCAGAAGACGACGAGGCCGCCGTCGTTTCCTTTGTTCCGATCTTGACGATCTGCTTGACCGGTTCGGTGCGGTTCTCGGACACTACCTGGCTGACGATTTCTTGACCATCGCGACGCTCAACGTAGACGCTCCTCTTGATGGATCCATCGGAGCCCTCTTGAACAACCTTGCGGGTTCCCTTTGCCAAGGTGGAGTCTTCTTGTTCTTCGACTTCCTTCGTCAGAGTTTCTTCACGTTCTTCAACGCCGCGCTGAACGCGGATCACTCGAAGGAAGCTTCCCTGCTCATCGCTGGTAAAGACGACGCGATCGAGGAAGGAAACGTCAACACCGGCTTGGGAAAGAAGATCGGAGGCACTTGCACCTTGGCGTGCGTCAACCGTGTGGGTCTGTCCGTCCGCAACGACGCGGATAGAACCGCTCGCTGTTAGGGCGGGAAGCTCTGCGCGAGAGGTCGAACGATCAGCGGCGATAATGGCGCCCTTCGTGCCGACTTGTCCCAGCAAGTCATCAATGTCGGTTGCGGTCGACCACGTGGGAGTGGAGACGCCATCGATATCGACCATGTACTGCTGAGCGCGGCGGACAAGGATGGTCTGTCCGTTACTCACTCGTTCATGGAGTGAAGGCGCGACAAGGTCGTGCGAAGAAACTTCAACACCCGCGGTTGCTAATACGTCTGAGACCTTGCCCATAAACCCTGAAACGGGGATAGATACGCCATCAACTTCCAGAGTGACATCACGGAAGGACGAGGCGACGGCAGTACCGGCGATTCCGGTGACGGTCATGGCAGCAACTGCAGCGCTAGCGATAACAGCCTTGCGCGAGGGGTGTTGAATGTTCATATAGCTCCAAACTTCGGAGGTTTCGCCCTGGCAGTTTCACGAAGAAATGCGGCTCGCATGCGAGCCTGCGGCGAACGGACACTTCACACGCTACGGGGAAAATGAAATCCAAGCGAGCGATAGTGATACGGAACATACACATAAGCCACACAAATCACAATGGTCACACTTGCAACAGTCGTAGATGAGAGATTGATAAGTCAAATTGGCGTTTATTCAGGGACGAACACTAGGATGGGGGGGAGATTGTCACCGCTGCAAAGAAGGGACCGTGAATAATGAACTCACGCCAACGCGGGATCTACGCACTTGTAACGTGCATTGCCTTGGGAGTGTCCATGGCGGCATGTGGATCCTCGTCCAACGGATATATCCAGGGGGACGACTCAGAACCTGCTTATAAAAAGACGGTCTTCTTCTCAACAGAACCCAACCAAGATCTCAGCGATTTGAGTTCTGTCTCGCCGCAGCCGGAAGGCAAGGAAACATTCAGCCCCGAAGATTCAAAACTTTTCCTCAACCGCTACCAGGTGGGCTACATCAAAGACAAACACACGCTGTTGGCAACGACCGATCGCGGTTCCTTCTCGTTCACTTTTAAAGGCGTAACGGTATTGCCGCAGACAACTCAAGATGGTCACAAGATCATCAAGGTTGATTACACCATGCAGAACCATTCACGGAAGAAAGAGACTCCCGACAATGCCCTGCGTTGGGTGTTCTACATGGCTTCTTCTCCACTTCCGGGCACTGACATTGCCAAGCAATACGCTGCTCACACCATCGATGATCCTAATCAGTTGACGATTTTTAAGCTCACTGACGTCGAATCACAGCTATTGAAGGCACCCGACACCAGCCAATTCACCTCCGATGACGCTCAGGTGAAGGCTGCAGGCGAACCGGTCGGGGACTACCTCGACCTCTCGAGAGAACAACAAGAAACCGTTTATTCTTCCCTCTTCCTTGCCCCGAGTGACCTCAGTTCAGTGAGTTTGAACTTCGTGGCATGCACAAACGGGAAAGGCCTGACTGCAGATATTTACTGCCGCGTCGTGCAACCGCTGGAAGGATCGCTTCAATGAGACTCGCACATACATTCAGTCGCGCCATTGCTGCGCTTGGCATTTTCACGGTGCTTTCTTTTGCTATTCCTGCCGCAGCTCATGCTGACGATTCAGTGGACCAACTGAAGAAAAACGATCCCTCAGCCTTTGAGTGGGCCGAGGGCGTTCAAGAGGTCAAGCAGGGCGATAGATTAATCGTTCCGACCCAGATGTCGCTCAAAAACTTTGAGACCCGTAAGGATATTGCCCCCTCAGGACAAGGGGCGCAATACACTCCGCCTTTCTCTGTTTATTCCGATGCAACGCTCACCGTTGATCTCGGTTTCAGCGTAGCGAGCTACGGTTCTCAGGGCCTTGCAATTGCTCCTAACCCAATCACCCTCATGACCCGCTCCCAGGCTAGCCCTTTGGCGGATATCACCGGAAACTCCGGCTGGGGACTTCTCCCCATGTACTACCTGGTCCAATACAACGACCTTGACACAGGCAAACTTCTAGAACGTCCGATTGTTCGTCGTATCCGCGTCAGTGACGAGGGTTTTCTCTCGCGTCCCCAAAATGTAGCGGTCAATGAGGAAGATAACGGCACTTTTACCGTCTCGTGGGACCCGGTCGAAGGTGCAGAGAGCTACTACCTGGTTCATCTCAATAGCACAGATACCAAGGGAGTGACTCGCCTCAATCCCAAGTTGATGGCGGAAACTTCAGCCACTTCGTGGAACTCCGATCAGCGCGAGGAAGGGCAACGCAAGCTCGATACGTATCTTAATACTGCGCTCATAGGTTTCTTCACCGAAGAAGACTACAAAGGACTGGAAAAACCCGGCGGTTTCACCGATGAAGAGCTCGATGCCATGCTCAATGGCAAAAGCGCTCAGGTCGCTGTCATCGCCAAAAAGGGCGCGAAGGTTTCCAAGATGTCCGATTTCTTCGACATCGGAGGAACGATGGGAAACACGCCCATGAAGATTGCATCAAGTGCGTGGCGAGAACTCAATCCGAACAACTCGGTTTTCCAAAGTCTGAGCGAAATACCGACCCAGATTCCTATGGTCATGGCAGACGGACACACCCGCCTTCTTCCGATCATTGTCGACCCTGAGCGCAGTTGGATTCAAACGAGCAACCCGCGTACTACGCAAGATCCGCAGGCAAAACTGCAAGTTTCCTATCACGTCGGACACAGCCGTTTCACGGGTACTTTCATCGTCTACAATTTTGATCCTTCGACCTATCTCAACGACTTGGCAAAGATGAAGGATGATCAGGAAAAGAACGCTCTAAGCGGCTACATTTCAACAAACCTAACCTATACCAAGGACACCGGGTCTAAGGTTCCTGAAGATAAGATTGCTCGCACTTTCCCTGATACCCCTGTTCAGGTATTTGGCACGTCCGCACTATCCAAGTACATCGCAGCAAACCTCATGAGCGGTTACACAGACATTTCACTTGCTGATTTTGAGGAGGCAACTTCCCCTCAGCGAGTCTGGGATGCACTCGATGAAGCAAAAGATCAGAACGGCCTAGTTCCTTTCATTATTAATTCAAGGGTTTCAACGAACGACATGGTTCTTCACGTCGAGCTTGGAACAACCGGTGCGACTGACCAGCATCTATCCCCCAAGGACTACTCTGCTCAAATCAATTCTGCAGCAGACAAGGTTGTTGCCGACATCATCAAGCCTGGCATGGATGACGCAGCCAAGGTACGAGCAATCAACTCGTGGATTATTGCCCACACGACGTACAACTACGAGAGCCTGAAGCGGACTGATGAGATCTGGGCAAACCCAGATCCAAAGACGCATAGGCTCCCCCCTGAGCTCACTCCCGACCACGATGCAGGTGGCGTTTTCTTCAAGGGAACCACCGTGTGCGAGGGATACTCGAATGCCTTCCAACTTCTTGCGACCAAGTCAGGTGTGACCTCGGTTGTTGTCACAGGTAGCGTCACTTTTGCTGATGGCAGCGGTGGCTTACACGCCTGGAATCAGGTCAAGATCAACGGCACGTGGAAGACCGTAGATGTTACTTGGAACGACGGAGGAGACTCTGGCCAAGAAGCACTCGAAACACGCTACCTGATGATCGATAACAACTCACCTCTTCTTACTTCGCAGCGCACCTGGAAGGATCCTGCGATCAAGAAGATCCTCTAAGGAGAGCAGGTCAACGTATGAGTGGTGGGGCCTCCCGACAGGGAGGCCCCACCACTGTGTTTCAACCTAAACGCAAGCATTCACGGCATGTGCGCGAGCATTCACGCACACTCTCCCGTTACCTCGACTGTTTACCAGCTCCCGTAGACCCTTTCAGTGTTCTCACGAAGCTGCACGCACGCGCGTTCTTCTGAAACACCCCACAGATCAGCGATAAAGCGAACAGTATGCGCCATCACGTAGGAGGCATTCGGGCAGCCTCGCCACGGCAAGGGAGTCAGATAGGGCGCATCTGTTTCGACCAAGATCAGTTCGGGAGGAAGAACCGCAAAGGCTTGACGAAGGTCCTCGTTCGCTGGATAGCTGATAGGACCGGCAAAAGACGCATACCACCCATGTTCAGCCAGAACAGATGCCATTGCCGCATCCCCTGAAAAACAATGGAAGACAATGCGCTGATCAGGATTCGCACACTCACGCAAAAGCTCGATGGAGTCCTCGTGTGCCTCACGATCATGAATCTGCAGCGGCAAATCATGGCGAGCAGCCATTTCGATATGCGCGCGGAAAGATTCCTTCTGGGCCTCGCGACCGGGATCAGCGGTGCGGAAATAATCCAAGCCACTCTCCCCCACCGCAACCACCATCGGGTCGCCCAAGCGCTCCTCCACGGCGGACAAGGCCTCGTCAAGGGGAATGTGATGCTCACGCACCTGCGGAACTAAACCATCGGGAGACGGATCAGCGCACCCAGCGTGCAGCGCGGCCTCGTTCGGGTGGATCGCAAGGGCAACGCGCACTCCCTCATGCGCCCGGGCAAGCTCAAGCATCGGATCGAAATAGGGCAGTTCGCAGGCGCTGGAAATCATCCGTGTCACGCCTACCTGACGCGCGCGCGCTAGTTGTTCCTCAAGAGGCATCTTCACACCGTCTGCGCGGGGGATCTCTCCCTCGTGGACGGGAAGATGAGTGTGGTTATCGATAACCGACGAGGCCAAAGGCTCGGGAGTATCTGGCCAAGGACGTGGCTTTCGCTTGCCCACGATGCCTCCTCAGTGCTGCCAAACGATGGATTCGCGGACCTGCTGCGCCGCCTCGTCACCCAGAAGCTGACGAACCAGCTCGAGGCCAAGTTCCAGAGCAGTTCCCGCTCCCCTGCTGGTCACGATGTTCCCGTCAACGACGACGCACTCAGACTGAGCCTGTGCACCTCCCGAGCTCAGGGCATCCATGAAACCGGGGTTCGCCGTTGCGCGACGTCCGTCAAGCACTCCAAGTTCAGCCAGAATCGAGGGAGCTGCACAGATCGCCGCGAGTTTGAGCGAGGCTTCGGCGCGGCGGACTACCTCGGCGCGCACCTGCGCATTCTCTTTGAGCCTCAAGGTTCCCGGCATTCCACCGGGCAGGAAGACCACCGTGTATGATGCCAAATCTGCGTCATCAAGCATGAGATCTGCGACGAGCTTGATGCCATGCGAGCTTGCGACGTGACGCTCGTTTTCAATTGAAATGAGGTCCGCCCGAATCCCCGCACGATAGAGAGCATCGACAACCGCAAGGGCTTCGACTTCCTCGAATCCGGTCGCCAGTAGAACGGCGACAGTGTCGGTGGTCGAAAGGGTGGCAGGCGTTGGCATAAGTCCTCCTCAGATGGGCAGCCTGACGCGCGGCACGCGCGCTGCATACCTTCAGGGTAACGCAGACGTGCGCTGGCGCAGTCTCACCTACTCTGAGCGCAGGGCTTCGACAGGGTCTTGGCGAGATGCCCTCGAGGCCGGAATCAAGCCAGCGATAACGGTCAAACCGACCGAGATCGCAATCAAGATTGCCGCGGTAAGCGGGGATAGCTGAGCAATATTGCTCACCTGGAACCCCTGCTCGGCGATCGCATTGACCAGGCCACAGATCCCGTAGGTGACAGCAACACCGATAATGCCTGCGATCAGGCCTTCGATAAAGGTTTCCGCGTTGAAAACCGCAGAAACATTGCCCTTTGAGGCACCGATCGAGCGGAGAATACCGATTTCCTTCTTGCGTTCAAGAACTGAAATGTAGGTGATGATCGCGATCATAATCGAGGAAACGACCAGCGAAATCGACACGAAGGCGATGAGGAGCCACGAGATCACGTTGACGATCTTCGTCACCGAACTCATGAGTATGCCCATGACATCGGTGTAGGTGATGACCTGATCGGTCTTGCCCGCGCTTTCCTTATCTGCGTTGTACTGGTCGAGGACAACCTTAACGGAGTCCTTGTCCTTGAAAGTCTTCGGGTAGATCGAGATGCTGCTGGGGGACTTCAGGTCAGCCCACCCCAGATCGCGCAGGTTGGTCTCAAGCGTGGGGACGTTCGTTGAGAACATCGTCGCCATCAACGCGGCGAGGGACTTCTCATCAAGATTCGACGAGAACGCCGATGCCATGGCTTCGGGATCGAAGTGGAAGGCACTGCTCATATTCGTTGCGAATTGGCTCATTGTCGCACTGATCTGCTGGCCAATTGTCTCCGAAAGCTGAGTCATCATCTGGGTCATGGCGCTCGCCATGGTCTCTTGCAAGACCTGACCGATCGCCGCAGATACTCCGCGCATCAGATTGCCACCAAGCTGCGCGGCGATCTGAGCCGAAATCTGGTTCGCAAGTTCCGTTGACACCTGAGAGGCAACAGAGGCGAGCGCCGGGTCATCGCCAAGTGCCGCTTGCAAGTTCGCCATCAGCTTGTCGCGATCAACGACCTGGTCAGAAGAGACGGCGGTATTGATCTGTTGAATGACCGAGGGCTGAGAGAAGTACTCAGAGACCAGCGTAGAAAAGTCCGTGGAGCCACCCGCGGCAATCTGGTTTTGCGCGTAGTCCTGGAAGCCCTGAAGGATCTGGCTCGCCTGCGAACTTAAGTACGTTCCGGCGGTATCCTTTACCGCGCCATCCGCCAGCGTCTTACGGATAATCGCGGGGAAATCAACGTTTTGCAGTTGTGGAACGCTCTTGCTGAGTTCGCCCAGGTTGAGCTTCGAGGGGTCAATCTGCACAGCCGAACCGTCGGCGGGAACAAGCTTCGAAAGATCAATATTCGACAGGTCCATTCCCGACAGATCAAGGTTTGAGAAGTCAAGACTGGATAGATCCATTCCGCTGAAATCTAGGCCCGAGAGGTCCATTTGCATGGCCGATGGATCGATAGAGAATGCCGCAGAAAGCTTGTTTTGATCGACCGTAAACAAGCTGGACATGTCGAAACCGCTGGAACGGTCCTTCGAGGAATCCGCTAGCTCTTGGAAGGTCTTTCCAGTGAAGACATCGGTCTTCGGGTTCGCCCGCTGATCCTTAACGATCTGACTATCCTCGGCCTCGCGAATGATCTGGCGAGTCAGCTCAGGGCTGTATGCGATACCCTGGCGCAGCGCTCCCCCATGCGAGGAATTCGGCTTCACGATTGCGCTGATGCGAAGTTCTTGCCCCTCGTCGATCAGCTTCTTCATGAATTCTTTATCCGAGGAGTGATCCGACCAAACCTTGTAGTTGTCGTCCCACGTGTACTTTGCCGCCGCGTTGATGCGCTTGTACTTAATCCTCAAAATCTTGTCGTAGTCGTACGAGGCCGCGGGGGCGTCGCTCGCAGAAGGCGAAGGACTCGGGGTGGCTGAGTTCTTTTCGCCAATAGTCCCCGAGTAGTACTGACGCATCAGTTCGTCGAATTCTTTGTGATCCTTCAGCCCGAGGACATACTCCATCAGGTTCGACATATTGCCGTCTTCATCAATAACAAGGACGACTTCAGACGCAGAAGTTGGCCAGTGGCCCGCAAGGACATCGTAGGCGGAGGTATACAAAGAGGCTTGCTGCGGCATTTGATAGAAGGCGTTGGTAGCCATCATCGAGGACATAGGACTTCCGCGCATGCCCGTTTCCATTCGACTCATCGCTTGATCAGGGCTGACCTGAATATTGTCCTTCGAAGTATCGGCCTGGAAGATCTGTGGCGTCACATCGTAGTCGTATTCGATGGCATTGACGAAAGAATTCACATTCCCGCCGTTTCCATCGAGGAAAGCCTTCAGGGAAGCCAAGTCATTCGTCTTCGCGTCGCGAATATTGTCTGCAAGGGTCCTCAGTTTAGAGACCCCAACTTTGCCGTCGCTTGGCTTCTCGCTGCTAGCGGCTTCCACTTGCGCAGACAGGGCACTGGACATGTCCATCCCACTCTTTTGAATGGTCAGCGGGTATGCACCCAATGTTTCTTCTTCTGTCTGGGCGATGTAGGCGTTCGTACCGTTCGCAAGGGCCAAGATCGCGGCGATACCAATGATTCCGATAGACCCCGCGAAAGAGGTCATCAGGGTACGACCCTTCTTCGTCATCAAGTTATTGAAGGACAGGGAAAGCGCGGTCAGGAATCCCATCGAGGTGCGGCGCACCGGCTTGGCCTCGCGAACTTCTTCGGTACCCGGGATGAAAGGACGCGAATCGGCGATCACTTCACCATCCGCAAGCTCGACAATGCGGGTCGCGTATTGGTGCGCAAGCTCCGGGTTGTGGGTCACCATGATGACCAGACGGTCTTGGGCAACGTCTCGCAGGAGGTCCATGACCTGGACACTGGTCTTTGAATCCAGAGCACCGGTCGGTTCGTCGGCCAAGAGGATTTCAGGGTCATTGATGAGCGCTCGAGCAATAGCGACGCGCTGCATCTGACCACCAGAAAGCTGCGAGGGCTTCTTCCCGACGTGCTCGGCAAGCCCGACGTGTTCCAAGGCTTCCATCGCCCGCTTGCGGCGTTCGCCTCGAGAGACACCGGAAAGGGTCAGTGCCAACTCGACGTTGGACAAGATGGTCTGGTGCGGGATCAGGTTGTAGGACTGGAAAACGAAGCCAATGCGGTTGTTGCGGTAGGCGTCCCAATCGCGCGCCTTGTAGTCCTGCGTCGAGATTCCATCGATAACCAGATCGCCGCTCTGGAAGCGGTCCAGGCCGCCAACGACGTTGAGCATCGTCGTTTTACCCGAACCTGACTGGCCCAGAACTGCGACGAATTCGCTATCGCGGAAAGCAACCGAAACGTCATTGAGCGCAACCTGGCGCAGGTTTGCGGTTTCGTAGATCTTGACGATATTTCGCAGCTCGAGCACTGGAATTCCTTCGACCGTTAATTACTGACCTTTTTAAGGCTAACAAAATCACCGGTGGCGTGACATCGGGGTTTCCCCTGGTTCCACCTTGAGGGAAACTCGAGGCTAGTGGTCGTTGGACTTACCCGAAACCAAGAGGATTTCTTCATTATCGAGGCGGGCGAGAGCGCCCTCGAGGGCCGCTGACGAGAAGATGCCTTCGTCACGTGCCTGCAAAAGGGCAGCTCGCTGAGCGTGAATGGCTTCAAGTGCCAGCTCGCGGATTTGCTCACGCGTGAAGGAACGTTCAACTTCCTCTTCGCTCATTTCCACGGGAGTGGCCTCGTTTTCCCCATCGGTGTCGGGGAGAGGCTCGCTCACAGCCCCCGAAGAAGGAGAAGATTGCAGGTCGACAACATTGCCCAGGCGTGACAGGGTTCGCGAGACTCCAGCAGACAAGAGTGTCTGAGCATCAACTTCCTTGATTGCCTGGGCCAGAGCCGTATCCACGAGTGCAGAACTCATGACCTGTCGAAGTTCTTCGCGTTCTTCTTCGGAGATATCTCCCGAGGCCATGTGCGGTTTAACAACGCGGATCAGTGCGGGAAGAGTCAAACCCTGAATAATGAGCGCACCAGCGGCGATAAACAATGCAATCATCAGGAGGAGGGCACGCATCGGGGCATGCGTCGAAATGGTTTGCGCAGCGGCCAAAGTGATGGCACCTCGCATGCCTGCCCAGACAATCACGCTTCCCTCGCGCGGCCCCAAGGGCTCGTTTTCGAAGTAGTCAATATCGGAACGACGTACCGCGTGCTGGCGCTCGCGTATCCTCAAACGCCTGCGCCACAGGTTCATAGTCTTGAGCCATTGTTCTTCACTAAGATTGCGACTGGCCAGCACATCGCTATCGACCGCGCACGCCTGTGCCATTCGGTGTTCAAAGGCTTCAAGGCGCTCGGCCTCGGCATCATAGTGCCTCTTGCGGTGAGAACGACGATGGTCAAGCCAGGCAAGCATCAGAGCAATGAAAAGTGCGCGGATGACCATGATGAGCGTGCCAAGGGTAACTGCCACAATCGCTGCAAAGCCCAGGCCACCAACGAATTCACTAGCTTCTTCGACAATTCCAAAGGCTTGTAGCCCCATTGTTAAGAAGATCGCGCTCTCCAAAACAAGGGTCATGGTCTCCCAGTTCTGCTGAGAGAAGCGCCTGTTGTTTGCAGAGATGAGGGCCGCACGACGGCGTGAGACAACGAGGCCAGCCACTACGGCTGCAACCAACCCGGATCCGCCCAAATGCTCCGCGGGAAGCGAGGCAATGAAAGGCATCGCGAAGGAAAAGACAGTGTCCGTCGAGGGCTCTTTGAGAAGCGCACGCACACGTACACCAACCTCACCAACGACCCATCCGATGACAGCTGCAATACCGAGTGCAAGCGCAACCCTTCCAATGAGCAATCCCGGGTTAAGAGCGTTGTTGTCCGCGGCTAAGCCTGCATTCATTGCGGCAGAAAGCAGAACCAGCGAGGTCGCGTCGTTGAAGAGCCCTTCGCCCTCAAGCACGGTAATAATGCGGTGCGAGACACCCGAACGTTTCGCAATAGAAACGGCGACCGCATCTGTCGGGGAAAGAACCGCACCCAATGCAACGCCCCAGGGAAGGGAAATCGCGGGGACCATCCAGTTGATGACGAAGCCAACCGCAAAGGCTGAGATAAATACCAGAGGGATTGCGAGCATCGCAACCGCGTTCATTTCGCGGCGGAAATCCATGGTTGGCATACGGACCGCTGCCGAGAACAGGAGGGGCGGCAAGATGATTTCCAAGATCAGGTGCGGTTCAACTTCAATAGCCCCTACCTGAGGAAGGAAGCCGATCCCCAAGCCAACAGCAAGCAGGATCAATGGTGACGCTACGCCAACCTTGGGCGCCAGAAACTGTGTGGCAACAATAATGAGCATCCCAAGCAGCGCAATCATCAACGGGTCCATGCACCTAGTTTACGGGTGACAGGATCACATGTCCGGAGTGTGCGCACCGGTCTTTGCTATGCCAAGCTGACCCTATGAGTATTGTCCGTATTCCGAGGAACTCCTCGCTGGCACTGTGTTCCTTCGCCACTGAACTTGGACCCATTACCTGCGCTGCCTCCGACGGAGCCTTGAGCGCGCTATGGATGAGCGGACAGCGCTTTTTTGGTTACCCTTTTGGAATTTCCGAGGCTGAGGCCTCCTCCCCCGTACATCTATCCTCCGCGGCTGCCTTGCACGCGTGGACCCCAAACGGGAGCACAGTGAGCGATCAGAACGCGTCCGTCTTGGAACAGGCCTATCAGTGGACGCAGGACTTTCTCGCGGGCATAAACCCCGATCATTCTGCAATTACCTTGGCCACCTACGGAACGGACTTCCAACTGCGTGTGTGGAATGCACTTCTGGATATCCCCTACGGAGAGTGCGTCACCTACGCGGATCTCGCGCGAAAGGTCGGCTCACCGCGCGCGTACCAGGCGGTCGGGAGCGCGGTTGGGCACAACCCACTCTCGCTCATCGTCCCCTGCCACCGCGTGGCCTCGGCCTCGGGCCAGGTCCACTACGGAGGAGGACCGGCGCGCAAGCTTTACTTGCTCTCACTGGAGTCGGGCGGAGGTATATTAAACAGCCATCATTGACGTACGTAAGAATCTACGTATAATTACACGTAAGATTTCACGTACTTTGGAGGGTGTCATGGCGCTCAAGCCTATCGAACCACAGCCTGGCAGCGACCGAGACCCGGCCAACTTCGTCGGCCGTCACGAGGTGAGTACCCGAGCGCGCCAACGCCTCCAAGTAGGAGCAAACCTCCTCCTCACAGACCCAAGGCGCATGGGCAAGACCTTCTGGATGCACGCTTTCGCCGCACAAGAAAAGCGCTTCCACTGCTACTTCATCGACTACGAAGGCGTATTCACGGTCAACGACTTCCTGATCCGCACCGCCGATGCACTCATTCAGGGCGGAAAGCTTCCCTCACGGGCATTCCAAAAACTTAAAACCATCTTCGATAACTGCGATATCGAGATCTCAAGCCCCATCACCATTAAGAGCTATCACCGTCAAACATCTCCACACGTCCTACTCACCGACATTCTCAGCACCCTCGACGGGGAAGAAAACGACATTATTCCACTGGTCATGATGGATGAAGTCCCCATGGCGGTGAATAACATTGCCGAGCGCGAAGGAGTAGGAGCTGCCGAAGAAATCCTCCAAACCCTGCGCGCACTTCGTCAAAAGACCACACGAGTCCGATGGATTGTCACCGGATCGATCGGCTTCCATCACGTCCTCAGTAAAGCCAACATGACCCAGGGAGTCTTGAACGATCTTGAATCATTACCACTGGGTCCGCTCACCCATGACGAGGCCGACGAACTTGCACGCCGCCTGCTCCTAGGAGTTGGACATGAGCCCAGCGACGAGGTCTCACGCGCACTTGTCGACGTGAGCGGGGGAATCCCATTCCTCCTACACAAACTCGTGGGAGCGCTCGCGCACGGCCGCTATGCCACATTTACGCCCAGCGATGTCCGCGTATGCTTCGAAGATTTCATTGACGACCCCGACGAATTCCGTTGGTTCGAGCACTATCTCACTCGCGTCGCACCGCATTACGGTGAGCGAGCACGCATCGCGGATCAGATTCTGCAAGAGACTCTGTCTGAGACGAATGAGTGGGTCCCCATCGATTCTTTGGCTCCAGGTGAGGAGGTAGCCGACGTCATTGAAGATCTCATCAAGGATCACTATTTGGAGCGCCGAGGCCGCTCAGTTCGTTGGCGTTATCCCGCACTCCAATACATTTGGGCACGTAAGAAGGGAGTATGGGACCGCCGATGAGTACCGTTCCGCTTGCCTGCTTTACTCCTTCACTCATGCCTGAGGAGCTTCTCGAGCGCGTGTGTGTCGCACGTGAACCGGTTCTCAAGACCCTCGAGAAGCGCGTGAAAAAGCTTGGACACACACCGAGCCCCAACCACACTCTTCTCGTTGGCCCTCACGGAGTGGGCAAAACGCACGTCATTTCCTTGGCTTATCACCGCTGCACACGGCTCATTGCCAGCCAAAATGATCCTTCTGTCCGTATCGCTCGCCTTCCCGAGGCCCCATGGACGATCACGTCATATGGGCGCTTTCTTGCTGCGATTCTCGATCGGGTTTCCCCCGCCGCTACGAGAAACACGGATGAGTCAACCCTAGAAGCACAGCTTCGCGACGCCCTGCGAACCTACGGACCTATTGTGGTCTTCGCTGAAAACATTGACCATATCTTTGTCGCTCTTGGAGAAGATGGACAGCAAAAACTGCGAAGCTTTCTTCAAACCGAGACGAGAATCCTCATCATTGGAAGCGCCGCTCGTCTCGATCGCAGTCTTTCTGAGTCCGCTTCACCTTTCTTCGGATTCTTCGACACGATTCGGCTCGCGCCCTTCTCCCCTGAAGACGCGCGCGAAGTGCTCACTTCTTTGGCGCGAGAATCAGACAATTCTCAACTGGCTGAGTACGTCTCTACCCCTGATGCGATGGCTAAAATCCATACGATTACTCACCTGACAGGTGGTTCACCGCGAGTGTGGGCGATACTTGGGTGCGCTCTGAACACTGCTGACTTTGACGATCTCAGCACCCTGCTCCTCACTCGGATTGACGCATTCACCCCGTATTACCAGGAGCAACTGGCCCATCTCTCCCCTCTACAACGCCTCGTCATAGCAGAACTCGTAGCAGCAAATCACCCATTGCCTGTAAAAGATCTAGCTGAGCGCGTGGGTTCAGAACAGCGCAGCGTCGCGAAGGCTGTGAGCGATCTCAGCGAACGAGGGTGGACGAAACCCGTTTCTACTGTTTTCACGGATCTACTTGACCAGCGCCGTAGCTACTACGATCTAGCAGATCCTCTCACGCGTCTTACGCTTCAGTTGAAGGACCCGACCAGTTCTTCCCTGCCTCTTGCCATTAGCTTCCTTGCGAGATGGTTTGGTGCCACGCATGCAGATAACGCCTCCACACTCGATTTCTTGGGGCAGGTTGAGGATGCTCTATCAACAGCTTCAAGCGGGGACGCAGAGCCAGTTATGGCACTACCAAGCGCTGTGCGCGAGGCCATCGAACTCAAGGCTTGCGAACTAGCGGGAATGTCGCTTGTGCGCGCCGATCTCCTTGAGAAGGCCCTGGGTGGGGTGAGCAGTCTGCGACAAGGTACCGCCGCCGAATGGCTCGCCCGCGCAGAGCGCCTTGACCAGGACCTCCAATCCCCCCAAAGCCGGCTCACTCTGGTACGTTGGCTAGCCACCTTAGGGCACTTTGACGAGGCCGAAGCAGCCTTGGGAACGATTACTTCCGCAAAGGAAGCTCAGGAAGGCGCGCGGGCACTAAGCGATGCTCACCAAGCCCGCGACTAGCACATCTAAAGCCAGCCCAAGACGAAACTACTTGTTCTCGGTAGAGTCCGGTAAGGCCTCGGCAATCTGCTGCGCAACCAAGTCCTCGTCGACGGGAAGCTGAGTGCGCGCATAGGCGGCGGCGTCATCTTGGGCATCGACAATTTCCTCAGCAGCCGAACTGGCATCACGGCGCAATTCGACACCGTCAACGACGGAAGCGCGCGCAAGCGTACGGGCCTCTAACCGGTCCTCGTCCGTGAACTCGAGATCATCAGCATGCTTTCGGACAAGAAGGCGAATAAGTTTGCGGCGCAGGTTTTCCTCGCGCAGGACTGCAGAACGCTCGCGCAGCCAGCCGGCTGCCAAAATAATTAGCAGAACAACACCCAACCAACCGATGACCGGATACATAATCCCGATCAGCTTCTTGAATCCCATGAACGAAGCCGCGTAGCCCGCTGCTACTACTCCGATGAGCACCAGACGCATTCGTGAGGTCGACCCGCCAGAAAAACGACGAGCTGTCGAATAGAACAGGGAAAAAGCGGTGTTGTAGATCAGCGCAAAAATCACAAGGGTATATCCGAAAGCGAATAGCGGATGAATCGAGCGTGCTATCTCAAGAGCCGGGACGTTTACATCCCAGATACGATCCACGTTCAGATACAGAGCAAGCGCATCTGCACCAAGCACAAGAGCAATGAGTACACCACCGATACGACCGGCACGACGCGCTTCACCAATGCGCAAGATTGAGCCACCGAGGACGAAGGCCATTGCAATACCACCGACAACACACAGCGCGAAATAGTTAATCGTCGCCAGCCACAGATTCGGCAGTGCGGGAGTGACGTTACGCGCTGCAGCGTTAAGTTCCGCAATTCCCGCATGCGGAGTCACCAGTGAGTAGATGGTTAAAACGGCAATCGCAATCATGATGATGGGCGTGAACACCCCGATCACATTCATAATCCGGTCGAAGTCCAGGAAAGCCGTAAGAATGACAAGCAGGGCACACAGTAAGCTGCCCGCCCAGGTAGGCACTCCGAATTGCTGCTGGAGGTTCGCACCGGCCCCTGCCAGCATCACGAAGCCCATAGTGAAGGCAGAGAAGATCAGCACCACATCAATGACGCGACGCAACACCGGATGAGTGATGCGTTCGAAGACCTCGTCGTGATTATCTGAACGGAAGTACGAGCCAAGCTGCAGGGCAACGACGCCGAAAATCACGTTCAGCACACCCAAGGCTACGATTCCGATCAAACCCTTGGCGCCAAAAGCAAGGAAATATTGCAGGAGATCTTGGCCGCTGGCAAGGCCCGCACCGACTATCACTCCCACATATGCAAAAGCCACCGAGAGGTACTGTTTGGGCATGCTTACTTCCCTTCGAGGAGCTGGATCGGCGGGCGGGGTGCGTTCACGTGGTTGATCGGGGCCTCGCAATCTGCGTAGCCCAAGCAGAAACCGGTGATCAGTTTATAGTGCTGGGGAATCTCAAATTCCTGCTCAACTGGGCCGCGCCAAGCCGAGAGTACACCGATTGCACACGAGTCGACGCCGTGAGCTTTCGCTGAAAGAAAGAGTGTTTGCAGCATGAGACCGGCGTCCATTGCGCTCCATGGGAGCATGTTTTCGTGAACAAAAACGAAGCCCATGACGGGGGCGTTGAAAGCGGAGACGTTGCGGCGGTTCGCGTTGTCACGCCCCTCGTAGTCGCGACGCTCAACGCCGTATGCTCCGTAGACCATTTTCGCGACCTCGACCTGAGGGGCTCGAAGCTCCTTCGGGTAAGGCTTCCAGACTGGGAAATCTCCATCGGGAAGTTCGCGCTTGAGTGCAGTTTTGATCGTTGCAAAGCGCTTGTGGTGCTGGATATCCAGGGTCTGGTCGAAACGTCGCACATATTCTTTGCGCAGGCGATCGGCGCGCTCCCCTGTTGCCAATGCAACGCGGAAGGCACGAGTGTTGGACCAGCTGGGGGCTGTTGTCGCGTCCTTGAGGATCGCGTCCAGGATGTCCTGCGGAATCTGCTGATCCGTGTATGCGCGGATTGAGCGGCGCGAGGCCGCGAGCGCGGAGAAGTCAGGGGCAGTGAAATTGGTAGCGTCGGTTGTCACTGTTCAAGCGTAGCGTGCTTGTGTCAGTTGGAGCCTGTTTCGATGCGAGTTCGTTCCGTTTGCTGCCTGTCTCGATGGGAGCTCGTTCCACGCGACGCTCCCCGCGCTCTGCTTCGCGCCCTCTGCTTCCCCTTCCCTTCTTTCCCTTCCCTTCTGTCACACGAAGTCGTGAAAAGACACACGCTATAACGCATGACATTTACCGACTTCATGTGGAGGGAGCGGTGCCGAGCGCAGCTTCATGTGGCGGAAGCACAACAGGCATGGCACAGGGCCGAACGGCATGTGGAGGGAGTGGAAACGAGCCGGCAGTCAGATCAGCTGGGCAACGTCATCCCGCCTAACACACGAAGTCACGAAAAGACACACGCTATAACGCATGACATTTACCGACTTCATGTGGAGGGGGCGGTGCGGAGCGCAGCTTCGTGCCGAGCGCAGCCTCATGTGGAGGGAGCACCTAGGGCCGCGGCGACTATTCAGCCAGCGCGGCCTCGAAAGCCTTAATGTCCTCTTCGGGGGTTCCCCACGAAGTGCAAAAGCGCGCCAAGAGGCGACCATCAGGTAGGGTCTCCCAAATGCCGTATTGCACCTTGCGCGAGAGACGCTCGTGTCCGGCCTGATCCAAAGCAACAAAGGTCAGATTCGTTGGCGAGTCCATCGTGACGACATATCCAGCGCGGATCAGAGCCTCGCGGATTCGCTTAGTGGCGGCAACGCCGGGAGCACCCAAAGTCAGGTAGAGGTCATCCTCAAACAAGGCCTCGAACTGGACACCCAAGAGACGCCCCTTCGCAAGCAGCGCACCGTGCTGCTTCATCTGCGTGACGAATTGGCGAATCGACCCACCGTCGGGGATGACGACAGCCTCACCGAAAAGGGTGCCGCACTTGGTGCCGCCGATGTAGAACACGTCCGACAGACGCGCGATATCCGCGAGCGAGACGTCATTTGCGCGAGAGGCCAGGGAATACGCTAAACGGGCGCCATCGACGAAAAGCTTCAAACCACGCTCACGGCAAGCGGCAGAAATGTCCTCGAGCTCTTGAAGCGAGTACAGGGTCCCGTACTCAGTGGGCTGGGAAATGTAAACCAGCGCCGGGGCGATCATATGGTCACGCGCACCGTCGCCTTCCCACGCGTCGCACACACGAATGACGTTTGCGGCCGTGATCTTGCCTTCTTTCGCGGGAATGTCGAGGATCTTGTGGCCACCGCGCTCAACGATCCCGGCCTCGTGCATGTTGATGTGACCAGTGTGGGGGGCGATAACGCCCTGCCAGGGCAGGAGGATCGCATCGATGACGGTGGCATTTGTTTGCGTTCCACCGACGAGGAAGTGGACGTCCGCATTGGGCGCGTCGCAGGCCTTACGAATCAGGTCGCGTGCGCGCTCGCAGTGCTCGTCGGTACCGTAACCGCTGGTTTGCTCCATGTTGGTGGCAACGAGAGCATCGATGACCTCTTGACGTGCACCCTCTTGATAGTCACTGGAGAAATTCGGGATTACAGCTGGATTAGTCATTGCACAATTATTGCACGCTTTTTACCTTAGGAATAACGCGCCGAGCACACACCACACCTATCATGGTGAAAAGGTAATGACGCCGCCAGACCGCTAAAGGACACTACGCATGCCACATGACAACAGTCCGCATCCCGCTTCGATCAACCGCGATTCCAAAGACTACTGGAACAAACGCGCAGCGACTTTTACCCATTACGCGACCGAAGACTACGAACGCTGGCTCATGGACCTACTCTCCCCCGCGAAGGGCGAGACGATCATGGACATGGGCTGCGCGACGGGCACACTTGCGGTTCCCCTTGCCAGGGCCGGCCACCACGTCCACGCCTGCGACTTTGCCGAGGCCATGCTGGCTATCCTCGATCAGCGCGCCGCCGCCGGAAACCTTCCTATCACCTCACATCTGCTTGCCTGGGATGAGGACTGGAGTCGGGCCGGCTTGGGAGAGAACAGCGTCGACTGCGCTTTCGCCTCACGCTCCCTGATGAGCGATCACACTCTCAGCCGCATCTCAAAGCTTGACGCCACAGCGAGAGTCAAAGCCGCAGTAGTCGTCCCGAATAGCCTTCCGCCATCGTCGGATCCGAGGCTCTTGACCTACCTGGGTCGCAAAGCGAAGCGCCCCAGTACCGTCCCCGAGGTCTTGCGCGCGCTGCGTTACCTCGGCCGCATTCCAGTCACTGCAACGACGAACACCTATCGGCCGATGCGCTTCAATTCCTTTGACGAGGCCAGGGCTGACCTGCGTCGTTTGGCACGCCCTGAGCCTTTCACTGCGCGTGAGCAACGTTTGTTCGATGCCTATGCACGCGATCATTTCATTGAGGTTCCAGCGGTGCAGCCTGCGAACGGTCTTTCTAACGATCACAGCGATTCGCCTCAGACACAGTGGGTTTTGAATTACCCGCTCCCCGTTGTCTGGACCTTCATTGGCTGGCGCACTGACGGAAGCGAGTGGGAATAACAAGCGGGAATAAAGATTTCCCCGAAGACGTGCCTACCTGCGGGGAGACAAAACTCGCGGAAACTCACCTCATGATCTGCGCGACAAGCTCTTGCAGATCCGGAATGACAGTCTGGTCAAACCAGGGGTTCTTCTTCATCCAAATTTGGTTACGAGGCGATGGGTGCACGAGCGGGAAAAACTCGGGTAGGTAGTCGCGGTAGTCCTTGACGACCTGCGTGAGAGAGGCCGAAGATTTGAGCTGCAGATAGCGCTTTGTCGCGTAGGAGCCCACCAGAATAGTGAGCTTCAGATCGGGCATGAGCTCAAGCAGACGCGGGTGCCACTTGTCCGCGAAGTCTTTGCGCGGCGGCAGGTCGCCGCTTTTTCCGGTGCCCGGGAAGTAGAAGTCCATGGGGACAATGGCTAGTTTTCCAGAGTTGTAGAAGGTATCGCGGTCGATTCCCATCCAATCGCGCAGGCGGTCGCCGCTGCGGTCGTTCCAGACGATGCCGCTTTCTTCAGCGATTCGGCCGGGAGCTTGACCGACGATCATGATCCGACACTCGGGGCCCGCGTAGAACAACGGATCGATCCCGCGCTTTGTGAACGAGGCATTTTCCGGATCCTTCCGGATTTCCTCTGCGATTGCTTTGAACTTCGGATCGGTAATCTCTGGAGTCATATTTTCACTCTAGACCCGTTTCTATTCGACCGCAGCGACCTCAACAAAGCTTGGTTCATTCAGTCAGCGGCCGCTTCCAGGTGCCGATAATGTCGGTGTTCGTAATGCCGATCGCGCTCATCAGGGCTAATGCGGTGACCGGACCGACGAAGACGAAGCCTCGGCGTTTGAGCTCGAGCGAAAGGGCGTGGGATTCTTCGGTCTGCGCGGGCACGTCCTGTGCACACCTCGGCCGAGGCTGGTGGCTGGGTTGGTAGAGCCAGACAAGCTCACCGAGGTGGCGTGGGTAGGATTGCCGAGGCCGAAGCAGGTGCCTAAGCGGCGCCTCCCCCATCCGCCCGGCGCGATGTGCGTCCGCTTCGGCAGCTAGAGCACCGCGAAGCGCGATGACTGCCCGCGCGTTGGTAATGGCCGCGTCGATCTTCCGCTTATTCCGTACGATGCCCGCGTCCTGCATCAAGCGCTCACAGTCTTGATCAGTAAACGCGGCGACGGCCTCGGGAATGAAAGATGCGAAGGCAGTGCGGAAGGCTTGTCGTTTCTTGAGGATCGTCGACCACGAGAGGCCAGATTGAAAGCTCTCAAGGACGAGGCGTTCGAAGACGCCCTGCTCGGAGGTGACCGGACTTCCCCACTCGGTGTCGTAGTAGTCGCGTAAGAGCAGGTCAGTCGCAGCCCAGGTCGGGCGGACAAGGCCGTCTTCGCAGGCGACAAGGCCTTCGGGAAGAGTCACGGCCACCTCCTCGAGCAGTGCAGTTAGTTCGTCTTGGTGTTTGTCAGGTGAGGGCCGATGTAGCCAATGTAAACCTTGTGGGTAAATTGCGTATCGGCGTAATAATGCATACGCGGGTCATTCGTATCCCTATGGCTCGTTTTGAAATGAGCCAACATCTCAATCTCGCCACGCGGATCAAGCGCAGTAGGGACAGGGAAGGTCCTTTTTTTGCGCATATCTCCATTATTTTGAACCGTTTCACTCTCAGTAGGAGAATGACGCTTCTGTGACTCTATTCTGTATTGTCCACGGCTTTCCGCTAGATAGTCATGCACAGATCCCTGAAAGCCTATTTCTTCGCGTGCGCGCATATAGTCGCGAAGCACCAAAATAAACTTCCAAAAATCTGCTGCATATCGCCAGTTTTCTGCTTTTTTGTCGAGCTCCATGATCGCGTCTTGCATCCGATCTGGATCCGTGAATTCGACATATTTCCGGACCTCCGGATATAGGTCATCCGCAGTCATCCAGTCGAACAATGTCGCCATATCTGCTGGCGGTTCATCAAGATACTGTTCTGTATCAACAAAATCATGAGGTGACTGTTGAGGATGAGAAACCTGCCACTGAAGTTTCCGATTCTCAGCCTCGAGCTTCCGCCTCTCGTCACGTTCGTAAGAACGCTCGATTTCTTGTTCATCAAATCTGTCTTTTTCCTGCTTAGCCCGACGTATCTGTTCAGAAAGATCCTCTCTGACCTGCTGAAGCAACCCTTCACCAGTCTCTAGCGCTATTTGAAGCTTGTTCCTTTCTTCCAGGTATTCCCGCTTAAGCTTTCTTGTGCTTGCTGCAAGCTCGTTATACCGTTTGTCAATCTCGTTAATACCATCAGACAGCGCCTCCACTCCCTTCTTCAGATCCTCATGAGTCTTCGGATTAAAACGCGGCGCAAATCGCCTAATCAGAGCGATAAGAGGATTAGCCCATGGAACTTCACGTCCACCGATTAGTCGTGCACGTACAGTGCGCATCGCGCGGGTTTCAAGTACCCGCGTGCTCGGACCCTCCTGAATTCTCTGAGGTTTCTTCGCGAGTGCTTCCTGGATAGCATTCGCAGCTACTTCATTTTCCGATAATTCCTGATCGTACTGTTCATCGGGTAATGCCTTCACAACAGGACTTGATGGGAAGGTGGGAACGTGAATCCTCTGTTTATCTAGCACATCTTGGGCGCTTTTCAGCTCCCCGTCGAGGCCCTTCTCCCAAATATATGAACACGGAGTTCGGGCAATAATGCGCGATAGTTCGGGACGGAATTTCTTTGTGTTCCCATCAAGGCCGTGATACAGAGTTGATGAGGTCAAAATCCTATGGCGCTTTGGATCAAGATCGTCACTTGGATTGACTTGTGGGAGGTAGGTCCTCAGGCAACCTTTATCCATTTTCAGGTTTCCGATACGCTGACAGAAATAGTCATAAACTTCTGGCTTCAGCAGGAAATATGACGCGCATCCACAGGAATCATCAGTCAACGTCTTTAAAATCTCACGCCATTGATCATGGGCATGATCATTCTCATCCGAAATTGGCGCGGCAACAACGATAGCTACACGTCGCTGCTGATCAAAAATTTGATCGACCAGTACATCTACTTCTTTTTCGTCAAAAACCTCGCGAATCGAATCAAAGATGGGCACACTGCTTTCGTGAACCTCATACTGCCCGACCAGATTCACGACCAAATTGGGACGTCGTGCTGGTTCTCCAAACGAGGCAGGAGGAATTACCTCAACCCAAATCACTTGGTGATATCTGGATTCTTTCGTTGCCGTCATGGAATACATGCGCGTCGTCCAACGACCGTTCCTGTTTGAGGTATTGACGACTTCCAATAGCTGCCGGTGATAATGCCGATCCTTACTGGATTCACGTAGCCGCGTTACAGTTACTTCTTCAATCTGTCCCTTGCTGCGATGCGTTAATTCACCGAATCGATAGATTCCGTCATCATCGAATTCAATGCTTCGTTCCCGCTCTGGAGGCAGGTACTTGTCATTCAGCCACTTATGGAACAACTGATACGAAACTTCTAATGCGTCTTCTTTTTCTGGTAGTTCCAGAATTGCCCGATATCCTCGCGCCATTGTTATCCCTCATTCGTCGTTGATTGGTGGATATGGTCGATAGGTTACAGTGCCGCCCAGGCATTTCGAGTCAGTTTTACGGGAAATTCGCAGCGAACTTTTTCGGGAGTAGTTGAACCCCGCATCAACCCTCATGCATACCGAAACGAAGAGAAAAGAACACCCCAGAACTGTGATGAACAGCAATTCCGGGGTGTCGAAGATAGCTCACCCGCTATCAACAGTCAGGACTCTAAAAGTCTATGCACTACCAACAAGCGTGTGCGCTATTAATACACTGAGGCGTTCATGCCCTCGGCTGGCGTTCAGCCCACTCCTGCAGACTCACGCGAGGACCCGTGAAGAAGGGGGTATCCTCGCGCACATACAAGCGAGCCTCGGTGTAACGCTGGGCATGCATGACGCCCTCAAGACGGTCCAGCGAATCGGCCTCGAAAGCCAAAACCCACTCGTAGTCAGAGAAACCGAAAGCTGACAGGGTCGAACCCTTGACGTCCGGATACTGCGAGAAGCCGTTGCGCCCGTGCTCAGCCATGATCCGCGAGCGCTCTTCGGGGGCTTTCAAGTACCAGTCGTAGGAGCGCACGAAGGGGTAAACCATCGCCCAGTCACGCGGCGCAACCCCACCAAAGCACGCAGGAATATGACGCTTGTTAAACTCGGCGGGAGTGTGCAGGCCCATGCAAGACCACACGGGTTCCAAGAACTTCCCCAGTGCACTGGCGCGCAGACGATGGTAGGCGTCTTGCAGGACCTCGGGGTCATCATCGAGCCACCACACCATCAGATCCGCCTCGGCACGGAAACCGGAGACGTCATAGAAACCGCGGATTTGCGCGCCCGCACTCTTCACGTAGTCTAGGGATTCAGCAACAATATGGGCGCGCTCGGTATCGTCAGCTGGCAAGGACTCACTCAATGCAAACACGGAATACAGCGCATAGTGCTGCTTGCCGTTGACTTCGTCTAAGTCAATATCGGTCCGGTCGCGCGGGTCAGGAACGTAAGAGTGCGCGGCGTGATGGTGCGGAGCATGCTCAGCTACATGTTCGGGCGCAGCCTCAGAATGACCCGTATTTTCGGTGTTTTCAGCGGGCAGGGCCGCACGACGGTTCAAAAACGCCATTGATTCCTCCTGTTGTATGGCGGATTGACCGGCGACTCGAGCAGGGCCGTCGGAAGAAAGTGGGGCATGCGCGCCCATGTGCTGAGTACCCGCTTCTGCAGAGTGCTGGGAATGCGCAGGCCGAGCCGGCGCCAAGCAGCAATCCGGCGGACACACCGTATGGAAAGGTCCTGTGCCTGTGACGGTCATGCGGAAGGGTTTTTCTCCCCTCGCTTGGGCTGCGCGTTCTTCCAGCACGTCCACCAGCGAAGAGACAAACGCGGGATCCGTCGAGATCGTTTCGGCGCGCTTGTACGCAATTCCAAGCTCCGCAGCGGTTCCCTTCGCCTCGGTGTCTAGGTCGTAGACAACCTCCATGTGGTCGCAGATAAAGCCGATAGGGACGACGACTACGCCGCTGGGCTTTCCACTTCCCGAGGCCTCGTTTCCTTCCCCCGCACTCTGGCCTTCCGGGTCGACCAGTTCGCGGAGGAAATCGTTGATGTCGGGTTCAAGCCAGCGTGCCTGCGGCGGGCCCGAGCGCGAACAAAATGCTAGGTCGTACCCCAAATCTTCGCGCCCCAAGACTCGACGCACTTCCGGCATGATCGCCTGAATCAACGCATGATGCTGGGCCACGTAACTAATTTCAGAAGCGGGAGTGCCCTGGGATGAGGTTTCCTCTGCCTCGAGCTCAGCGCCACCGGCCTCGGAATCAGGGGAAGAAGAAACGGCAGGAGCGAAGGGGAAAGGAGAGGATCCTTCTTCCATGCTCACGGGAATGGAGTGGGTGACGAAAATCAGTCGAATCCCAGTGGGATCAGCCCCGCCCTCAACTAGGGCCGACCACGCGCGACGGATCGAGGCAATTTCAGCACTGGCCATGCCGGGCGTCGAATAGTAGGGGCGCACTTTGTCCACAATGATGTCGGCACTTGGATTATCCGCACTGTCCTCTGCACCCAGGACGATACTCCCCCACTTTTCACTGAGGGTCTGCGCGGCCTCGGCAAGGTCTTCGCGGTACTGACGGCACCCCGAATACGAGGCATAGGCGGAGGTCGGCAGCTCAAGGATGCGTCGCGCGCCGGCTTGGGCAAGTTCGTCTAAGCCCTCGGCGACAAAGGGATGCCAATTACGGTTTCCCCAGCCGACGGGGATGTCATATCCACGACGCGAGAGCTCAGCGGATAGGTCAGCGATCAGGCGCTGATTGCAAGCATTAATGGGAGAAACTCCGCCGAAACGTTCGTAGTGCTTCGAAACTTGAAGAAGGCGTTCGTCGGGGATTCCACGGCCTCGCGTTGCGTTGCGCATGAACGGGAGGATGTCATCCATGCCGTTGGGGCCACCATAGGACAGCAGCATGATTGCGTCGTAGGGTTCCAATCCCGGCACTGTGAGGCCTCCTTCGCGGGTAACGTGGCAAGTTTAGGACCGCACGCCCACCCTTCGCAGCGACAAAGTGTCAGAAAAACGCGAGATTGCACGGTTTTTGCGCACGTACTGGCCAATCCAGACACTGTAAAATATTCATGTTCTAAGGAGGATTCATGGACATTCGCGATCGCTACCGCGGCGCGCTCATTGGCGAGGCAGCCGGAGACGCCTTGGGCTATACCGTTGAGTTCCTCCGCGAACCCCAGATTTTCCAGCGCTTTGGCCCGGCTGGAATTACTGATTACGTCCTTGATGAGCAGGGCGTTGCGCGTTTTTCTGATGACACCCAGATGACTCTCTACACCGCGGAAGGTTTGCTTCTTGCGTATACTCGCGGGGCCTTGCGCGGCATTATGGCGTCGATCAGCTACTACATGTCCTTCATGTATCAGGATTGGTACCGGACGCAAACCGAGGAATTTAGCGAACGTACTCGCTGCGCTTGGGTCAGCGGGTTCCCCGAGCTTTTTGCGCGGCGAGCGCCCGGGACAACGTGCATGACGGCATGCGCTGCGGGGGCTAACGGAACTCTCGAGTCCCCGATCAACGATTCAAAGGGCTGTGGCGGGATCATGCGCGTTGCACCGGTCGGCCTCTTTTACTCAAAGAGTTTTTCAAACATGACTCGCCACATGACCTACGCCGATATCCAGCTCCAGGGCGCGGAAATCGCGGCCCTCACTCACGGGCACGAGTTGGGATGGCTTCCCGCGGGAGCCTTCGCGCAGATCGTGTCGATGATCGTCCACGAGGATTCTCCCCTTTCCGAGGCCGTCGCTGCCGCAAGCGCAACCCTTCCCGAGGCATTCCCCGAAGCACGGATGGTCGGCGCTTTGCAGGAAATCATGGAGCGCGCGGTTTCGCTGGCTTCTTCTAATTTGAGCGACCTCGAAGCGATCCACGAACTTGGCGAGGGCTGGGTTGCAGAAGAGACCTTGGCGATTGGTGTCTTGTGTGCGCTGCGCCATCAGGGAGATTTCGCGGGGGCGATTGCTGCGGCCTCGAACCACAACGGTGATAGCGATTCAACGGCCGCGGTCGCGGGAACGATCATCGGTGCGCAGATTGGATACGAAGCAATTCCGCGTCGCTTTGTTGAGCCTCTTGAATTACACGAGGCCATTGTTGAGATTGCCGATGACCTATCGACAGGCTGCGGTCACCTCAGCGAGTATAGGCCGGTCGATCCCGCATGGGCACACAAGTACATCCACCACGACTACGTTCAGTGGAGACGTGAGGGAAGCAAAAGCTGGACCTAAGCAGCGTGAGACCTAGCCTCGCTACTTAAGACGACCTGCGCGGCACTCCCTGCCGATACCGATCCCCTCCCGGCGCTAGCCGAGGCAGATGCAGACGGGGAGCTTTCTACCGAAAACTAGCCCCGGCCTCGGCAATCAGTTCTTCGCCTCGGCGACGGTTACGCTCACCTCATAATCTTTGGCCTCGTCACCCAAGACTGCCTTGACGTGGCCGGTGATGATCTCGTCTAGACGCTTTTGTGCCTTTTCAAGCAGGCCACGCTTCACGGCATCCTCGGATGCGCGCTTCTCCTCGTTTGCAAGGAAACCGGTCACTTCATTGACTTCGAGGCGGTTTGCCAAGCTGAAGGTCTGGTCGTAGGTCTTGACCGACGAGGGATCGATTTTGGTCGAGATCACCTGGGCTGCTGGAACAGTGACCTTAATTGTTTTCTTACTTTCGTCCCGTTCGACCTTGATTGCGCTGATATCGGTGATGCCGGCTTTCACTTCACCCGAGTAGGTGATGAGGAACGACGCTCCTGTTCCGGGAACCTCCAGGCCAAAAATCTGCGTTCCTTGCTCGGAGTATTTGCCGACCTCAGTGAAGATATAGGACTCAGTCGCAAGCTCCGCGATATCAGAGAAAGAGTTGGTGATAGTCGTGGTGTCGGTCGTGACCTTCTTGGAGTTGAATCCCAAGAATCCCAGGTAAGGGGCCATTTTCATTCCACCGAGGAAGACCAGGGCAATAACGACAAGAGCACCCAGCACTCGAAATAAACCGCGAAGTTTCGCCATGACACAACCACCATTGCTTGTTGATACAGGATTGAATACTGTGCGATTTTACAGAGTTCCCCAAGAGTAAATCAAGGAAGCAACAAGAATTATCCCCGCATTCCAGGCCGCAGCATTACGGCTGAAGTGCGGGGATTTACGTAAAAATACACTTATATCTCAACAGCGGTGCCCGTGGCGATTGCTGCGAGCATTCCATTGTCAGCTCCGGCGGTGAAGTAGTCGACATGCACGCCGACTACCGCGTTCGCACCCATCGCCTGCGCGCGCTGGCACATCTCGTTGATAGCAGTTTGTGAGGCCTCGAAGAGTTCCTCTTCATAGTTCGAGGCCCGCCCTCCAAAGAGGTTCGACAAGCCTGCACCAATGTCTTTAAAGAGGTTCACACCCGCGAAGGTCTCTCCGGAAACAATTCCGTAGTAACGCTTAATGGGTGTACCTTCAAGGGTTGGGGTCGTGACAGCAATCATGGCAACTCCTTTGTCCAGTCGTTGTCTCAATCCTATCCGCCTGTAGCGAAGGCGCATTCGCACCGCCGCAGCCGCGGACCTAAAATCGACTATATGAGGTCAACACGCACGAAGTACACGGAACTTTATCAATGAGCACTCCGACCTCACCCACCCCCAAAACCGCGGAAGTGCCGGCGCGCCAGCCATGGCCTCGTGGCCGCAGGCGAACGATCGCGCTTGCCGTGGGCACCTTAGTGGCGGCAAGCGGCTTGGTCAGCGCAGCAGGATACGAGGCCTATCACGCCTCGACTCCCTCCCCCGCAGTTACCCACCACGAGAAGGCGGACGGGACAACGGTGATCATTCCTGCGGCCTCGCAGAATCCGATTCCCCTGCACGGGCGGATCGACACCGTGGATTATCAGCAGGAATATCAGGGCGTGACCTATAAGAAGCAGGCGCTGGTGTACGTTCCTGCGACATACGTACAGGGGGTGCCGGCCAATATCGCGTACCTGACTCACGGATGGATGAGTAGCGCGGAGGAGATGGCCGATGAGGTCTCGCCGGCGATTGATGACCTGGAGCGCAGTGGTGCACTCTCACCGACGATCGTTGTTTTTGCGACGTATTACCCTGATCGTTCTTTCGTGAATGATGATTTTGAAACGGATTATCAGCTCAACCGTTTCTTTGCGACCAGCGAGATTAATACTTTGATCGACACGATCGAGTCGCGTTACTCGACCTACGCGGACGGCGACACCACAGATGAATCCTTAAAAGCTAGCCGTACGCACCGGGCTTTCGGTGGTTTTTCCATGGGCGGGATTACGGCCTGGGATGTTTTCGCCCTAAACCCGGATTATTTCTACAGCTATATGCCAATGGCCGGGGAATCATGGATTGGCCGCGATCATGACGCGCCCCTACCCCAGATTGCCGACGAAGTAACTCTGGGAGTGCGTAGCCGCGACATGGGGCCGCAGGATTTCCGCATTATCGCCAGCGTCGGTTCAGACGATCCAGCGCTCGACGACATGAATCCGCAGCTCGGCGAGTTTTACCGCAGGTATCCGACGCTGATGACGCCCCAGAGCCTGCAGGTGTGGATCGACGAGGGTGGAACACACTCCCTAGCCTCGGTTTCGCGCCAACTCAGCCACGCTCTGCCGCTACTTTTCCCGCATCAGTAGGGTCTTTCTCCTCAGTTTTTCGGATCGCGTTGCGCCTGGAGGATGCGCAGGCACTGCGGCCACTCACCCAGCACTACTCAGCAGTACTGCGCTATTAGGCCGGATCGTTATTTAAAGGCGGAATCACCACCAGCAGACCAGATCGACACTATTAGGCACGATCAACACCACTAGGCGCGATTGGCACCACTTGGACGCATCGCGTACCCCAAAAACCGCCCATCCGAAGCTCCAACTTGTGTCAATGCCTCCAAACGGTGCCAATGCCTCCATAGGGGGCCAAAAGCGCGCGAACATCCTGTCAGACGTAGACCTGGCACTCAATATGCTGGGCAACCGCGAGCTGCCGACCAAGTCCAAGATTCTCAAAGGGGGCGGAAGGAATAGTTTTGCACCCGCAAGTTAACAGTGTTAACCTTTATCTTGACACAAAGTTAACACTGTTAACCGATGGGAGAATAACCGTGTCACAACCACACTCGCCCACCCTAGAAGCTCAAGGAATTTACAAGAGCTACGACACCCACAAAGTCCTGAGCGGAGTCGACCTTCGCGTCGAGCCCGGGCAGATCCTTGGCCTGCTCGGACGAAATGGCGCTGGAAAGTCCACGCTCATCACCATTCTGTGCGCCCTGCGCAAAGCAGACGCCGGCAGCGTCCGCATCTGCGGCAAGAATCCCGCAACGCGCAACATCGGCCAGCTACTCGGATATGCGCCGCAGGATCTCGGCATCTATCCAGACCTGAGCGTTGCCCAGAATCTCACCGCCTTCGGAGAGCTACACGGGCTCGGCCGCCGTGAAGCCGCCCAGCGCGCCGGTGAAGTTATGGACCTGCTTGGCTTGAGCGAAAAACGAGGCCAGCGCGCCTCGCACCTCTCGGGTGGCCAACAGCGCAGGCTTCACGCGGGAATGGCGATCATGCACAAGCCTCGCCTGATCTTCATGGACGAACCCACGGTTGGCGCGGATGTTGAAGCGCGCAGCCAGATCCTGAGCGCGGTCCGTCAACTGGCCGAGGAAGGCGCGGCCGTCGTCTACACCTCGCACTATCTGGCGGAGTTTGAGGAGCTTGGCTCTGATATCGCGATCCTGGGTGGGGGACGCATTGTTGCCCGCGGAAGCCTTGAGGAGATCATTTCCGCCCACGGCAGCGCCGAGGTCACGCTTACCTTCGACCGCCTCGTTCCCCCGCTCGACGGATGGAGCGCCGAGGGTAACGTTCTTCGCCACAGCGGGGATGAGGCCGACCCGGGTGCGCGCATCGGCGAAGCCTTGGCCTCGCCAGCTTTGTCGGGAGCGCGCCTCGTCGACGTAAAGATCGACCAACCGAGCCTGCATAACGCGTACCTGCACATCATCGAGGAGAGTGACCATGTCGCAGCTTAAGCAACTGTGGGCAATGACCCGCTTGAATATCCGCCTCCAACTCACCGACCCCGCGCCGACACTCATCCTGACGGTGATTCCGCTTGTCTTGATCCCCTTCATGATGCCGGCGTTCAAGTCAATGCTCCTGGCCGACGGATATACGGGTGCCACCGGTGCTGAACAGGCGGTTCCCTCGATGGCGATTCTGTTTTCTTTCCTCGCCGTCCAGAACATCATTGGTTCGTTTTTCAATGAGCATTCCTGGGGAACGTGGGAGCGACTCGAGGCCTCTCCGACTTCGCGCGCGTCTATCCTGAGCGGTAAGGCTCTGGTTGCATACATCATGCAGAGCGTTCAGATTACGGTCGTTCTCGTGCTCGGCGCTGCGATTTTCGGATATCGTCCGAAGGGCTCTCTTGTTGCACTGATGGTGGTTCTGCTGTGTTTTTCGGCGGTCCTATCGGCCCTAGGCGTTGCGATCGCCTTGTGGTCACATAGTCGCGATGCCGCTCTATCCATGTCGAACATCGTGGGCATGCTTGCCGCAGGAATCGGCGGAGCATTCTGCACCGTTTCTTCCTTCCCTGACTGGGCACAGCACGCCGCACGCCTCTCCCCCGCCTACTGGGCGAACTCCGCAATCAACAAGGTCAGCTTGGACGGACTTGGTTTCACTGATATCGCCCCACAAATCGGCGCATTGTTGGGATTCTTCGCCGCGTTCGCCGCACTTGCACTGATAAAGTTTCGGTATCACAAGGAGTAATCCACCCGAGCGGAGAGCCCATGCCTTCATCAAAGCCACGCGCGCTGTCGCGAGACATTATCTTGTCTGCTGCGCTCGAATTGGTTGATGAGGAGGGGCTCTCCGCTTTATCTCTGCGATCCTTGGGAAAACGCCTCGGCGTCTCCCAGGCCGCTTTTTATCGCCATTTCCCAGACAAGGCGGCGCTCCTGGAGGGCATTGCCGAGCAGGTTTGGCGTCTAACTTTCGACTCATTTTTGGCTCGCATTGAGGGCGGGAAAGTGGACGCGGCAGAGGGCTCCAAGGCCACAGCTACTTCCGAGGCGACGCCCGCCGCTCCGGGAGCACCCCAGGCCGCCTCGGCCTCGCCACTGCTGGCCTACATGCGCGAATACGCGTATTGTCTGGCCGCTACGCTTCGCGCGCACCCGGGCACGGTCATGTTGCTGCTCACGCACCCGATGTCGACTCCCGAGCAGCTTTCTCAGCTGGCGCGCGTTTTCGTGACACTTGCCCGGCGAGGTTTCACTCCGAACGCGGATATGCTCGGATTGGTCAACGCTGTATCGATTTATACAACGGCATTCGTTGCCGCCGAAGTCGTCCCACCCGTGGGCGGCACCCCTGAGCAGCCCGTCGACTTGCAGGCCGCAAGCGCCGCATTGAGTCCGGAGGACGCGCAGGCACTGCATCCACTCATCCAGGATCTCCTTGAGGAGCACTACGATTTCGCCAGCCAGTTCGAGCGAGGCCTCGAGGCCATCCTGCGCGGGTGGAACTGAGAACGCCGGCGGGGGCGATTCCTCTCGCAGAGTCGGTTTAGACGGCCTGGCCGACGCTACCCATCCGACGCTACTCAGCACGACTGACACTGTTAGGCCGGATTGACACCACCTGGCGGGATCGACACCACTTGGACGCATCGCATACCCCAAACAGCGCTCATTCAAAGCTCCAAGTTGTGTCAATGCCTCCAAACGGTGCCAACGAGGCCCGAATAACGCAAACTCCCGTGGTTCAAGAAGCCCAAATGGCGCAAACACCTTGGCTCAAGATGTGTGGATCAGTCATTCTCAGGGCGCGCGTCGACTAATTTCTCAACCTCGCGGACAATCCGCCCAGTTCCACCCAATGCCGACAGTTCGTCGCGCACCCCTCGGATCCCCGAGGTCAAGGCGGACTCATCGACGAGGCGCAGCGCGGCCTCGGCAATAAGAGCGGGCTTAGGTGCGCGAACGCTCAGGCCGCAGTGCGTACGCTCGACGGCCTCGGCGTTGAATTGGCGCTCGAAAACACGCCCGGGAACGACGACTTGGGGGACTTCGTACGCCAGCGCGTCCATCATCGAGTTTTGCCCACCGTGATGGACCATGACGCGGGCGCGAGGGAGGAGCTCGGCAAAGTTAAGGCGAGGCGCGCAGTGCACCTCGCGGCCGGCTGCGGTGTAGACCGCTTCGGGCACACCGGCAACGTAGACGTCGCAGCTCAGCACTTCGGCGAGTTCTCGCCCGGCGCGCATGGCAACTCCCGCGGGGACGCTGCCCGAGCCGAGGTAGACGAGCGCGCAATCCCGTGGCGCCGCTGTCAGTGCAGGCGGCTCGTCCAAGAACCCACAGTAGATCGCGCGCTCCCCCGCCCGCGGTTCCAGGGTCGGGCAGCTCGGGATGAAGCGGCGCTTCATCCCCTCGAGGATAATCAGCGACGAGGCCGGGGCAGGCATGCCCATCTCGCGCAGCAGGCGTCGAATTCCCGCTGATTTTCGCGGGTTTGAGGCGTAGGCGACGGTCGTCGGCTGCGAGCCGCTGCCCACACAGGGAATTCCTTCGGCGCGAGCGGCGATCACCGCGGCCAAGTTGAACTCCGAGTAGACAACGTCGGGGCGCGCGGCTCGCATGAATTCACGGAGCTTCTCAACAACCACGCAGCTGTAGCGATAATCCAAAGATCCCGTCAACCACAGCACTTCTTCGAAACTATGAACGGGCTTGCGCCCCATCAATCCCAGGCGAGAAGCCAGTGGGAAGGTGTGACGGGCGATGGCCTCGGGAAGAGCAAGAGGCGAAGGAACGGGAATCTCGAGCGTCGGGGCGACCGGATCAACGCAGTTTCCGTCATCTCCCCACGCGAGCATGACCTCGTGACCACGGCTGAGGAAAGCACGGGCGTTCTGTTGCGCGCGCGACCACGGACCGCCCATCTGCGAGCGGGCAAGCATGGGGACGACGAGAACTTTCACGATTTAAGGCTACGCTCGAGGCGGAAGAGCACCCAACTGCTGCTTATAGTTTTCGCCCCACACGCGCATGGCCTCGAGGACGGGCTGCAGGCTGCGGCCCAGCTCAGTGAGCGAGTACTCGACGCGCGGCGGGACCTCGGCGAAAACCTCACGGTGAACAATGCCCGCATCCTCCATGGTGCGCAGATTCGTCGTCAAGACCTTTTGCGAAATCGATCCGATCGAGCGCTGAAGTTCTTTGAAACGCATGGTTCCCTTATCGCTCAGATCGCGCAAGATCAACACCTGCCATTTGTTCCCAATCAGGGTCAAAGTTGTCTCAACTGGGCATGGCGGCAAGTTTTCAAGCTGTGAATTCATTTTCTTCCCCCCCTTAATCTTCGCAGGTCACCGCCAATAGTTACTTTTAGGTACCTATAGCACAAAATAGTGCCTACTTCCTAATTGCTTGCATTAATTCTACGCTGTCACACGTACGAAAAACAGAGCGATTTACTCGCACAAACAATCGAAGGACAACCCATGACTCACTCAATCGCAGTCGTCGCAGCAAACGGCAAAGCCGGCCAGCGCATCAGTGTTGTCCGTAAGTAAGGGATACACCTAGCACTCACATTCGGGCGCGCATGTGAAACCGCCCCAATCCAAGACACGATCGGAAAACCCGTAGGAGTTCTCATGAACCAGACAATGAACGCCGAGATTTCGCGCCTTGTCGATGCGATCAGCGCAGCGGATGCTGTCATGATCGGTGCAGGCTCAGGTCTATCAGCCGCCGCAGGTTTTACCTACAGTGGCGAACGCTTTCAGACCTACTTTGCTGATTTCATCGAGGCCTACGGGTTTTCCGACATGTACTCGGCCGGCTTTTATCCATTCAGAACATTGGAAGAGCAGTGGGCTTATTGGAGTCGCCACATCTGGTACAACCGCTACGTTGACGCTCCAAAAGACACCTACGACAAGCTCCTTCACCTGGTCGACGGTAAAGACTTTTTCGTTCTCACGACGAATGTTGACCATCGCTTCCAGCTCGCAGATTTCCCAAAGGAACGCCTGTTTTACACCCAGGGCGATTACGGTCTGTGGCAGTGCAGTGTTCCTTGTCATGACTCGACCTATGACAATTTCGAGGCCGTGGCGCGCATGGTTGAGGAGCAACATGGCATGCGGGTTCCCAGTGAGCTTGTCCCCTACTGCCCCAGGTGCGGCGAGCCTATGAGCATGAATCTGCGCTCTGACGCGACTTTTGTTGAGGATGCGGGATGGCATCGAGCTGCCCGCAGGTATCAGGATTTCATCGAGGCACACGGCGGCAGCAGGATCATCTTCCTTGAGCTTGGTGTTGGTGCAAATACCCCGGGAATTATCAAGTACCCGTTCTGGAAGCAAACCTACGCTAATACCTCGGCGACTTACGCGTGCGTGAACTTCGGGCAGGCGCAGGCACCCGCTGAGATCCGCAATCGCTCGATCCTCATCGATGGGGATATCCACGAGGCGCTCACCCTAGCTTTGCAAGTACGGCAGGGCTAGGCCCTCCTTTGAAGCGCTACAGTTCCAGCCTCATGTACACGAGTTCTTGGTAGCCCGCAGCCGCGGAGCGGTAGCCTCGGGAGTTGCGCCCGTACTCCTCGAACCCTGCGCGACGGTAAAGGGACACCGCCCGTTCGTTGTCCGCCACGACTTCGAGTTCAAGCTGGGTGTAGCCCGCCTGCCGAGCACAGTCAATGCTCGCATCCACCAGCGCCCGGCCGATCCCCATCCCCCAGTACTCCTTGAGGATGCTGATCCCAAAACGCGCCCGGTGCACAACCTTACGCCTACTGCGCACTGCTGAAACTCCCGCACTTCCAACGATGCGCCCGTCGATCACGGCAAGGAGTTCAACCTCATTGCCACTGCGTTCTGTTTCTTCCAGGGAGCGGGCTTCTTGTTCATCGTCGGCGCTCTGCTCGTCCGAATAGGACAGCAGATAGTCAGTTTCCGCATGCGTGCGTTGCGTGGTCTCGTGCAGCGCACGGGCGTCCGAGGCGACGGCGTTCCTCACCAGGAGTTCCACCCCGCCCTTTAGTATCACCGTCTTGGCGTACCTCATTGTCGGACTCCTTGTCTGCCTAGGAATAAGCGCCATTTTCACGATCAATGTACCAATAGCAGCGCACGAGTGACACGCGCAAACGAATCTACAAGGAACTTACTTACCCCACTACAGATTGATTACCGCCAATTTATACCGCCACTGGCGGTAATCGAGCGGCACTGAGACTGTCAGAGCGTCAAACCCATGCGCTATCCGGGTTCACGTACATGCTGCTGAAACAGCGTGATCCTATGACCGCCATGGAACTACACTGTTGCCAACCCACGTTTTTAGAAAAGGAATGCTTATGTGGCCCAGTCGGAAGCTTGAGCTGTTGACCCCACTGATTGCGGGACTGTGCGAGGAGCGCGGTATCCAGGTGCCCGCACCGACGAGTGTCGATGAGATGTGGGAGCAGTTCCGCGCGTTGGTCAATACGCGCCCACCCATGCCCGCCTCGCCGCAGTGGCTGGCTTTGCAGGATCAGTTGCTCAGTGAGTTGATTGCCGGGGACGGCGTTGTTTCCATTGACGAGGCCGAGGTCGCGCCCCTGCACCCGAACATTCGCCTGTGGCAGGGCGACATTACGAGGCTCGCGGCGGATGCGATTGTCAACGCGGCGAACTCACGGATGCTGGGATGTTGGGAACCCGGGCATGCGTGCATTGATAATGCGATTCATACGTTCGCGGGCGTCCAGTTGCGTTTGGAGTGCGCCCAGCTCATGGAGGAGCAGGGCCACGAGGAGCCGACGGGCAGAGCGAAGATTACGGGCGCGTATAACTTGCCTTCGCAGCGCGTGATTCACACGGTCGGGCCGATTGTGCCCGCGGGCGAGGACGCTGACATGCATCGTTTCGAGCTGATGAGCTCGTATTTGAATTGCCTGGATTTGGCGCAGGAGAGCGGGATGGGCTCGCTTGCCTTCTGCTCGATTTCGACGGGCGTTTTTGGCTACCCGAAGCAGGATGCTGCCGAGGTCGCGGTGGATGTGGTCAACCAGTGGCTCACTGCAACCCAGTCCCCCATGGTCGTTGTGTTTGATGTGTTTTCTGATGAGGACGAGGCGATTTATCACGGGCTGCTGGGGTTCTAACTAGGCGAGACGGATACACATTAATGCAGACAACTTTGAAAGCCCTCCCTATCATCAACATTGAAAGCACCAAAAGCCACTCAACGGAAAAATACCCAGCGAAAAACATCTCCATAGTCACACGCGACTAAATCCAGGATCGTCCTAAGAGCGGTTTAGCTCCCATAGAAAATACATTGAACTATTTTGAATATCATTTTTTTCGACAAAATCGAAACCGTCTTTTAATACCGACACAAAATCAAAACCCAACAGACTTGCAACAGTTCCAAACGACCACCCATAGAACCCAGCGGTGACTGCCGCGGCTGCCACTGCTGCTTCAATCCCGAGACGTGTCTTAAAATGTTTTTTGTTATTTCGAAAAATCAAATCAAGGCGATGTAGTTCTGGATCAATTACATCTCGCTGAATCTCCTTCGCGGCTGACACATCAGACTTTAACTCCCTGTACCCCCGAGAAAGTCCGTCTTGCCAGCACTGAAACGCTTCCCGATTATGTTCTCTAAGATTTAAAATACTCGTAAGGGAGGCATCAGGGGAAACTGGCAGCTCAAAACACATGGAAGCAAAACCTGTGGAGTCAGAAGCATTATCAGAATTTGCTGATCCCATTCGATTCAAAATCTCCACTTGCGCAGGCCTGGTTGTTAGATGGGACGAATAAGCCGGGAGTGGAGAAATAAGCAGTCGCAAAACATCATTAAAAATTGGAGAGAGAATCCCTTCAATCCCCCCAGCGCGCAGCTCATCCACCCCCAGAGGTTCCTCCCCATTCTCTCTATAAAATTCCAATAGCCTAGAAGGGATTTTATTTGGAACAAAGTCATAATCAAGAACACCATGCGCCCCATACTCCTCCATTCCTGAAATCTCAAGAAACAAGGAACCGTCAGGATTTTTACGAATCCTACTGCATGTATTTTCATAAAAAACATCAAGAACATCCCTCCACAATCCATCGAGATAGCGGGCCGCCTCCACTTCACGCTTCCGCTTATCTTCGAGACAAGCATTGCAGATTACCTTATAATCCGACGAAAAACCTATATAACCAGCACGGACCACACTCTCCAACCGAAGTGTCGCAACGATCCCAAACGCAAGCTCTTCAATATCCCAACGACCAGCGCAGAGATCAATCGAATTTTCAATAGGTGACCTAATAAGAGTTTTATTTGCATAGAGCGCACTAAAACGCGCCAATTCATCTAGATTTCCTAAACGACAGCGCTCATCCGCACAAGGAAAGCCTCCACCCTGCAAGGTTGAATCCACCGAAAAATTAAAGTCCGATTTGGCATCCCAATTATCATTGGGCGTTTTCTCTATCAAAGAACCTATGAGAGAGTCAGCTTTATCAGGAGAAAGATCCGCTAAATAATGCCACACTTCCTCGACTGTTTTATTCTTAAACCCGCCTAAATATTCAAATAGCTCTTCGTACATTATCCCTCACTTCAGATTGCAGAACGCTTATGAACCCCCATTGGTTCATCGAATCTCACACGCACTTTTTGGGCACACACTATCACACTCACCACACACCTCTTCTCCTAAACATAAGCAAAACTACCGACCTGCATCAACAATTTTCCTATCTGACAACGAAAGCAGTCCAAAATCCCAGAAATATCCCATCGTGATGATATCCACGCCAGCATCGCCCGACGTTGGGGCATTTTGGCCATCGTTTCAATAACTTCAAAGTGAGCTCATCGAGCAGGAAGTTTCGATTACTAATCGAGGCATCTGACTTACTTCCTTCGTTGCACCCGTTGTTCAATTCCATCGGACTTACAGTACGCACCTACTAGTTGTTTACTCCAGCAGTAAGCACTTCCCATAGAGTACAAAATAGACAAACCTCACTTCGAAGCTGGATCAATACAATCGACGAATGACCTTGTTTTCGATTAACTCATGCAACCGAATGCTTCCCTGATGAGCGTTCAGCTTTCTCCTCCCCATCGATTTATCGCTGTCATGCTCAATCACTTCTCACTCGCGACCGCGACTGAACCACAGCAATCCCGTTAACCTAAAGACAGTTCAGCACACGAAAAATCGAACCTACTCCCCCACCCTCCGAGCGTGGAAAGTCCACCCTTCACCAAACGCTCGGTGCAACAGGAAGCTGGCACCCGCCAGGGCCAGAGCACAACCCAGTCCCGTGTAGAAGAATGCGAAAAACCAGTTGGGGAGGAGTCCGCTTAGGCGCAGCCCGAAGCCGAAAGACATCATGAAGGCCATGATCAGATAGCCCTTGAGATCCAAGAATCGCAGGAAGTTCAAGCGTTCTGCGTCCAGGCCTCGGATCCTCTGGGCATTCCTCACGCAGGTTGTGCCGAACATTACGTGGAAGGCGAAGAAAGCGGCGACTGCACCGACAACAAGAGCAACGACAACGCCAACAGTCGCACCACTCATCTCAACAGCCGCACGCGCACCGATCAGAGCGACGTTCATACCCGCTAACAGCCAAACCACTCCGGCCACGGTGATCAGGTTTTCTTTCTTCATTTTGAGCAGTGTCATCAGCAATCTTTCTTTTCAATCGGGGCCGCAGCGACGCTTCCAGAAGCAGCAGCATCAGCAGCCACGGCCTCGTACAAGCTGGTATCAAGAAGGGCAAAGAGCGTCTTGCAATCAGAGCCCTCCATGAGAGAAGTAAAAATAGTTCCCAGAACAAAAGGACAGAGTTTGTCAGGACTCAGCGCACCAACCAACCGTGAGCGCACGACCGCTGGGTCCCCATCCAACACATGCTGAAGTCCTTGTTCCATGTGGGCCAACATCGGTCCGCGTGCAGCCTCCAAGGCCTCGTGCTCACTGCGGGGAAGGCGACGCATCTCAGCGAACCAATCAACATCCATGTCCGCCAAAGCCGCGCCCAAAGCACCGCGCAATTTCCGCACGTAGTCGACGAAAATCTCGCTCCCATCAACCCGACAGCATTCCTCGAACAGCGCCTGGCCAAAGAATCTCGTGAAGACTGCGGCCGTCAGGTCCGCTTTTGTTGGGAAGTACATGTAGACCGATCCGACGGCGATCCCGCACGCTCCGGCCAGTTTTCGCACAGAGAGTGCGGAGATTCCTTCGCGCGCCGCAATTGAATACGCCTGGTCGATGAGTTTGTCTTTATCAATGACCTGTTTGGGCACGAAAATCCCCCTCTCACCGGTTTCGCTCGATAATGAACACTGTTCAGCATAGCCTCGTTCTCCTCGTCTCCACATAGAGATATACGTTTAGATATACGTTGAACGGTTACTCCTTACGGACGACTTCCCGCGCTCAAGCTCGACTCGAATGTGGCCTTCGCCAGCACGATCGGGACGGTCTATTATCGCTGGGCTACTTATCTTTGGGGTCAAGGCCAGGCGCCTGCGCCAATAAAGGGTCAAGGCAAACTAGCATTAGACCCAGGTTTACAAGCGTGTTCAAGGAAAGCCGCTATGGACATGGGTCAGTTCGCTTGGGTTGGGCTCCATGAAGAACTCGCCGATCCCCTGCTCGGATACGCGAACGATCGGCGCTCACTACTCCGGCACTTGTCGAATACCTATGCCCAAGCAGAGATCCCCCTGCCGACGATTGACCGTACAAGTAATCCCGAGGACATCGACTCATTCACTGTGTTCGGCCTCTTTACACGAGGAATCACCAATGCAAAACGCATCACAATTCTTGACGCATTGGCACAGGAATTTGGCATCAGTGCAGCACGGCCGGTCACATTCAACGGAGTCCCTGGAATCAACAACCTCGCGGCATTTTTTACGCTTTCGACAGCGAAACTCGCACGCAGGATATCAAAAACCTCTGGCGCGTCTTTAAAGCCGGGATCACGCTGGCCGACAACGGTTCTTCATCAATCTGGACAGCCGCAACCGATCGCCTTTGACCAGGCCCAGGAAAAGAGCTCAATGGGATAGACACACCGCTTCAAACCCTTGGTCAAAAATATCCCCGTGGCTACAACGCGCTTCTAGGATTATGGATATGAGCATCACGGGATACGCAAGGGTTTCTACAGAAGATCAGGACCTCTCTAGTCAGATACAAGCCCTGCAAGCGGCAGGGTGTGATCCGATCTATCAAGAACACGCCACCAGGGTAAGTATGGAGCGCCCCGAGTGGAAAGCCTGCAACCGTAGCCTGGGGCGCGGGGATACTCTCGTAGTGGTCAGCATCGACCGTCTAGGCAGGTCCCTAAGTGACCTAGTGGGAACGCTAGAGAATCTTGAAAATCGCGGCATTCAGTTTCGATCCCTTCGTGAAGGCATCGACACATCAACACCTTTAGGGCGCATGTTTTTTCAGATTGCCGCCTCATTTGTTGAGTATGAACGAGCACTTATCTCCGAACGCACTAAAGCTGGTCTACGGGTAGCCAGAGCGAGAGGTTCGCAAATAGGCAGGCCCCCAGCCCTCACAGCTGAGCAAAAAGCAACAGCCAGGCGTTTACGAGCTTCAGGGCAAAGCGTCTCGTCGATAGCGAGAGTTCTTGGCGTATCACGCGCAACCGTACGCAGGGCATCCACAAGCTGAACAGCTTGTGGTGTACATAAATTGTAGGAGTATGGCAGGGTACGCGTCTTTATTCGTTGAAATAGAGCCAAAAAGTCCAAGTTGATGAATTTGCGACACGCGCAAAATAACCCTGAAAAAAGGAAGGGGGAATTGCAAGAATGGAGAAGTCAAACCGGCCACGGCGCCTTTGACTTCGAAACTTTGAGGCGCCGCGGACCGGGCAGCTAATTGTGAGGATAGCTAACGAGCGCATGAGACTCAAGATTAAAGATTGGCGTCGCCTAGTTTGTGAACGTGAGCTTCGTCACAAAGAGGAGAAAGGGCTTGGTATGCCTGGATCCAAGGGTGGTTTTAACCCACCAAATGAAGTTCGAGTGAACATCTACTGCGAGAACATGTACGTAACGTACCAGCATGAACCATGCTTGGAACAAGGTGTCGCAACTAAACGCGAGACGCCTTGGAAGGCGAGGCTCGGTTTGCTTTCAAACGTTATGAGCATTCTCTGTGCTGCAGTGAAACTTCTGATGACAACAGACATGGTATAGGTGCGTAATACCATGCCTAGATGAGTGAAGGGCTGAGGGAGGAGCATTACGCTCCCTCAGCCCTTGCCTTTGCCTTAGGGGCATATGGTTTCATGTGCCCCTGTTTTGAACCGGCTATTCTTCACCCTGTAAGAGGGTGAAGAATAGCCGGTTACTCATTCGGCAACTGTGGGGGTATATGTAGCTGGTTTTGGGTTGAAGTTGCTATCAAAATCGTCTTGCACAAGCTTTAATTTCTGAAGTCCGCACGCATAGAAGAACGCTGGGTTGATGAAGTAGGTCCTTGCTTCTTCTGATTTCACCAAGATTTTGGCGTCGCGTAGGCGGCGGAAGGCTTCAGAAATTTTCCTGACCGAGATGTTTATTTCTTCAGAAATTACTGTCTGTTTCGGTAGTGTCGCCCTATTTTCGTTATCTATTTTCGAAAGGGCATAGAAGAGGACTCGAAAATCGGAAGAAGTTAGCTTCAGTTCCACATTTTTCGCGAGCTCTTCTACGCCAGCTTTCTTCATTGCGAACCAGGTGATGGTTTCAGGCTCGTAATATCGTGACATAACCCCTCATTCCTGCCGATCTCTATAAATACTTGACGATATCTACATATTTAGCATGCAAAAATAGGCAATTTTCGTCAAGTAATTTTTTTAGAAGCGCTGACTTTCTGTTGAAATAACGCCACTTTCAAAATATCAACTCGACACTAATACTATATGTGCATTTTTGTTACTGTAGCGATTAAGGGGAAAGTGGGCAAACTGAACAATTTGATCTCTCGCAGAGAGGGGGAGGATGAAAACATCTCAGCAATAGCCAGAATCCTTATGGAAGGTTTTTAGTTATCCACAGCCTGTCTTGTTGAAGTAGTGGCTAAGGATCTCTTTTTCCGGTAGAAAAGAATTGCGACGCCCCGACTGGCATCAGGGCGCCGCTGCTAAATGTTCATTTAGAGGGTAGCTCACTCTTGATGTGAAAGTAAATATTTGCACATCAAGGGCGAGTTCCCTCGCTAGCCGAAAGGAGGGCGTTATGTCCCCTCGAAAGCGATCCTCGTCCTGGATCAAGCTTGAAGTTAATGTTGGCTCGCACAACACCTACGGCCCTGGCTGCACTAGAGAAGTGGAAAAGCCGCCAGCGAAACCTTTAGGAATTAAAGGAATTGCCGCGCGTGTTCTACTAGCCGTCATCCCGCTTGCTTTGACAATCGGCATTCATCACCTGGCCAACTGGCTAGTCATGTAACTCTAGGCAGGTCCCCTGCTTTGCCTAGTTACTTCGATACGTAGACCGAGACCACAATGTCCTCTTCAAGCCAACCAGGCTCGAAGAGGACATTTTTGGTAGTCCTTTGACAAACTCTTGTTAGGGCTTGAATGGCAACATGTCGTCAACCCTTATCAAAGCTACTCTGCGTCTCATCTCTTCTTGATGAGACGTCGACAACATCCGAAAAAGCATGTCAAAAAGCAATATTAGGTAAGTCAAAGCTTGAGAAACAGGCAATACTATTATCCATCAGAGGCAACTGACGTTGGTTTCTGCACTCCCAAGTAGCCTGCGGAACAGAGGTTGCAAACCTCGTTCCTCCCGAGAACGAAAAAGAACTGATCACTGGCGCTACGTACTTAAAGATCCGCGATCTAGTCGCTTCCACATGCGAAAGCACAAAATATCCATTCACTTCATTCCCTGAGATCGCCCATGCGGCATTTACTGACGCTAAAAAAGTGAATGCAGAGCGTAAAGAACAAAAGACACTTCATGACTCCGATTCCTCCGAAAATTCCCTCGGTGATGCCGATGTTGAAACGACTCACTACTGGGTCTATGCACCGGGGAAGGGCGCGAGTATGTGGGAGGATTTCTACAGCCAGGGAGTGATGGGACTTGCCTGGCACGAGCTTGGCGACCTCTCCGCGTACGCAAGCAAAGAAGAGATCCGCCTCGCCCTGGTCAATTCAAGCAGAGGTACGACCAACCCTAGCAACGACGCCTATGGGCTCTGGCAGTTCGTCAACGATCTCAAGCCCGGCGACGTCGTTTTTGCGAAGGGAGGCCGAGGGAA
>ERZ773233.54-NODE-54-length-95075-cov-8.321048_pt1 | contig 95075 bp, 76 predicted proteins | sample MGYA00580991_ERZ773233 | MGnify/ENA primary metagenome ERZ773233 (study PRJEB29015, sample SAMEA2738178) | human oral metagenome | biome: human oral; feature: human-associated habitat; material: saliva | place: China | collected 2161 ...
TCGGTTGGTATATGAAGCGCATCTCTTGGGTAGCTTTAGTTGGCTACTTAGCCGGCATCGCCTACTACTGGGTTGAGCGTCATTACATCTTCCCCTAAACACGTGCACTTTATATATACTGCTTTATGAAAAAGTTTCTTTTATATATAGACGGTATCTAAGACTTCCGCCCACACAAGCGAGGCTGTGTGGGCGGAAGTCTTATGTGTGCAGTAGCAAATTATTCAACCGTAAAGGTTGTGACTTTCATCGTGTTCTTTGTGTTCGCATTATTGGGATCGCCAATTACGATACCATATTCGCCCGGTTGAAGATCTTCTAACACGAGAAGGTAAGAACTTTTGCCATACTTCTTGGCCTTATACTCTACGCTCGACAAGTTGTTCTCTTCCGTTTTAGAAAGCGTTCCGCTCTCTGCGAGTTGATATCTGCGCTCCTTACCCTTAACTTCAAATTTGAAGATGCTGATGAAAGAGTTCGGATCTGTCGTATTGTTTACGGCTTTAATGATAAGCTTCGTCGTAGAGGCGCCCTTCGCTTTGCTGGTTGATTGTGCGCCTTGTAGCGTTAAACGCGTTTTCACCTTGCCTATGCCGGTGAGGTAAAGACTTGCTCCGGCCTTGGATTTTACGGTGCCATTTTCACGATTCAACTTCTCACCCTTCGTGTTTGAAGTGAGCAACAAAGTTTCCTCTGCAAACTCAGGCTCTTCTGCCGTAATGGTTTGCGCCTGCAAGGCGGCTGCGAAACATACGCTTGCAAAAAGCGTCAAAAATAACTTCTTCATATCCTTAAATGTTTAAAATTAAAGTTCTGCGCACAAAGGTCCGTAAATTTCCTTAATATCGCAATAAATCTTTGCTTTTTTTGCCAATCTGAATTCTATCATCTTCGCTTTTTATGCAAGAAAGATTAACAACGCATAGCCGGCGTTCATTGACCATTAAGGATGCCGCCGTATGCTCCTTTATCTTTTGGCTTGTATGCATCATAAAGTTTTGGTGTTGGCGCGTTACCTCTTGCTCCTTTTATACAAAAAGCATCGTGCGATCCGGATGGTGTCGCACGATGCTTGGTAGTCCCGTTGGGAATCGAACCCAAATCTAAGGTTTAGGAAACCTCTATTCTATCCGTTGAACTACAGGACCTTCACTTTGCTATAAACATTGCGTCGAAAGCGGGTCGCTTCGCCGTCTTTGCTAAGGGCTGCAAGGCCTAAGGTCTGCAGAGAGCCTCGCAAAATCATTGCAGGCAAAAGCAAACTGATGCAATGCGCACCGCTTATAGCGATGAAATCGGTGCGAAGATACGTATTTTTAGGCAAAAAGTAGGTAGGGATTTGGTTTTCTGACTTTTTTTCTTGTCCTTTGCACGCAGATTTTTAACCAATCAATAACAATGGGTACATTAACCATAGCCATCGTGGCAACATTTGTTCTCGGATACTTAGGTATTACCGTTGAGCACAGTTTGAGAGTTAACAAAGCGGCGTTTGCACTTCTTATGTGCGTGGGCGTTTGGGTCTTATATATGATTGATCCGCTCAGCTATCTTACTGCGATGCACGCCGACTATCAAGGCGGAGCAGCGGGCGTAGGTCAAGCCGTAAGTGAGATCTTACAAGGCCATTTAGGTAGCACGGCGGAGACGCTCTTCTTCCTGATGGGTGCAATGACCATCGTAGAAGTTGTAGATACCAATGGTGGTTTCAACTTTGTGCGCGACGCCTTAGAGACTCGCTCAAAGCGAAAACTGCTCTGGAAGATTATGTTTATGACCTTCTTCCTCTCAGCCGCGCTCGACAACCTTACTACGAGTATCGTGATGATTATGGTTTTGCGCAAGCTCGTCAGCGACCATAAGGACCGCCTTATTTATGCCTCGCTCATTGTTATTGCGGCCAATAGTGGTGGTGCTTTCTCGCCGATTGGCGACGTCACGACGATTATGCTTTGGATTAAAGGCTCGATTACGACGGCAGGCGTTATGAAGGAGATCTTCATTCCTTCGTTGATCTCGGCTGTTATTCCTACGTTAATACTCCAAATGTCGCTCAAAGGCGAACTCTCAAAGGTGCAAGTTGCTACTGAAGGCGACTCGCTCGACTTCTCGGCTGCGGAGCGCAAGATTGTGTTCTTCCTTGGCGTAGGTGGTTTGCTCTTCGTCCCCATCTTCCGCTACCTGACCGACCTTCCTCCTTTTATGGGCATCTTGCTCGTTTTGAGTTTGCTCTGGCTTACGACCGAACTCTTCTATCGCAATAAGCACCATATCTCTGATGGTATGAAGAAGCGCGTGACCAAGCTCCTCTCACGTCTGGATATGTCCACGATTCTCTTCTTCCTCGGTATTTTGATGGCCGTAGCTTGTCTCGAAGAGATTGGCGTGCTCCACGGCCTTGGCTCTTGGCTCGACGGCGCTTCAGGCGGCAACCACTACCTTGTTACGGGTATTATTGGCGTAGCCTCCAGCATTGTCGACAATGTGCCCCTCGTAGCCGGCTGTATGGGTATGTATCCCATTGCGCCATCAGGCGATATGGCCGTCGATGGCGTATTCTGGCAATTGCTCGCTTACTGTGCCGGCGTCGGTGGTTCTATGTTGATCATCGGTTCTGCCGCAGGCGTAGTCGTGATGGGCTTAGAGAAGATCTCCTTCGGTTGGTATATGAAGCGCATCTCTTGGGTAGCTTTAGTTGGCTACTTAGCCGGTATCGCCTACTATTGGGTTGAGCGTCACTACATCTTCCCCTAAACACGTAAACTTTATATATACTGCGTTACGAAAAAGTCTCTTTTGATTTTTGCTGTAATGCTGACGCTCGGCATTGCGCAACCGGCCAAAGCCGGCATTGAATTTGGTCTCGAAGCCGGTATGAATTTGAGTAAGCTCAGTGTGAGCAAGAACTTGAAGCAGTTTACAGACCCGCAGAATCGTTATGGTTTCTATGTTGGTCCTAAGATGAACTTCAACTTCCTCGGTTTTGGTGGCGATGTAGCCCTGCTCTACAATCAACGCCGCTTGAGTTTGACAGACCACACTTCTAAAACTTTCCGCAGTGTGGAAGTGCCTGTAAACTTCCGCTATACTTTGGGCTTGAGTTCTATTGCAGCCGTTTATGCTTCCACCGGTCCTCAGTTTGGCTTCAATATTGGCAATTGCAAGTGGGGCATAACAGACATTACCGAAGGTCGTATTGCCGACGCTTTCAAGCGCGAGAATATGAACGTCAGCTGGAACATCGGCGCTGGTGTTAAGTTGGCCGGCCACGTAGAGTTAGGCGTTGGCTACAACATTATGTTGAGCAAGTATGCCAAGACCTATGGCGCTGACACTTACTCCTTCCGCGCCAACACCTTCCAAGTGCAAGTCGCTTACCTCTTCTGATTTTAAGCGAACATTATACCATACGCAGCCGAGTATCCCGCGAGATGCCCGGCTGCTTTGCTTTTGCGCTGCCGCGCCCACCGATCGCTCCACACATTATATATATGGTGCTGCACGGTCGCACCCCTCATCGCGCTGCGCAGCCTTAGCCCTTCGCCTCCTCTCAAGCGGCCCTGCGCAAGCAAAAGTCTATAAACCCGGACGACCTATGCAGAAGACAATTCCACTCTCCTAAATAAATACATATATATAGCTTGTTTTAGTTCTTAAAGCTTTATCTTTGCAGCGTAACAATTCATTTCTAAAAACTATAAATTCATGAAACGTAACTGCCGATTCCTGATCGCGCTTTCGTTGTTTGCATGGATGGCCGTAGGCCTTAAAGCCCAAGACCGCCTTGTCGTGCAGATGAAGAACGGCGCCCAGACGCAGTATGATCTGAGCCAATTAAAAAAGCTGATTTTCTCCGGAGATCAGTTTACGGTTGTTGGTCAAGACGCGTCAATGGCTAATTTCAAGTACGACGATACCCGCCGCCTCCACTTCGAGACCAGTACGGGTGTCTCCCCCCTCACTGAGGTGGGCAAAAATGGCTGGCAACTGCTCAACGATGGGCAGACGCTGACCCTAAAAGGTGCTGACGCGCTGACGAATGCGTCCTTTATGCTCTTCGATCCGAGCGGTCGCCTCGTGATGAGCAATAAGCATTGGACTGCACGCACGATTGATATCAGTCGCCTCAGTGCAGGTGCTTATGTTCTCAAAGTCAATAATCAAACATTCAAATTCTTGAAAAAATGAAACGCCTATTATTCCTTTTTACCTTCATAGCTGCGTCCCTCTTCGCTTGGGCGCAGAACAATAACACTCGTGTGCTCATTCACGAAACAAACGGCAATGTCAAAGGTTACCTCGTGGAGCGCGTTGACAGCATCGACTTCGTAAAAATTGCGGGGGCGGTTAGCGTAGAAGCCAAGTTCTTAAAGTATAGCGCAGGCGCTGACGGCGATACGATCTGGGCAGCTTTCCAGCGTAGCGCTGATTGCTTTGGCTATCGTTTTAGCATCGTCCCCAAAGTATTGGCTGACAAACTCGAAAACGAAATGCAGTACATCACGATGGTGGAGCGCAGCAACAATCCGCTCTTTACGGAAGACTTCACCAATGCGCAGATGACGGGTATCGGCAAGTTGAAAGACAACACCAACTATACGATCCTCGTTGCCGCTTACGATAAGTACGGCATCGCTTGCACGGCGCAACGCGTCGACTTCACTACGCCCCGCAAGACGCTTGTAGGCTCGCCGAAGATTACTGCTACGGTAGTTGAAACGAAGACGGACAACCTGACGGTTAAGTTTACGCCCAATTCCGATGTAGCCGGTTATGGCGTTTGTCTCTTCGAGAAAGGTCAAGCTGAGGCGCAGTTTGAGCAATGGGGCCCTATGATGGGCTTTGCCAACATGGGCGATATGATCAAACGCTTCAGCGGTAAGGATCACATAGGTGAAGAAAACATCACGTGGAATGGCTTGAAGCCCAACACAGAATATGAAATCTACGCGCTTCCTTGGGACACAAAGGGAACTTATGCTGATATGGCGATCGTTTATGCTACGACGAAGAAGCTCGGCGGCGAAGGTGTGGCGAAGGTAGAAATCGAAATCAAAGAGTTTGGCGGCACTTCAGAAGGCTACTGGCAGCGCGTAATCTACACGCCCAATGACCAATCTTCGCTCCACCGCGATATTATTATGGACAAGGAAGTTTACGACCAAGCAGATAAGGGTGAGGCTTACGTCTTGAAACTGCTCATGGAAGATCATCCGCAAGATCCTTACTGGGATCAGTTTGGCGTTGACGACGTAAAATGGAATGCAGAGCCCAACAAAACTTACATTGCTTTCTCCATCGCGAAGAATACGAAAGACGAATGGGGTCCTTTGGCCAGCAAGCAATTTACGACGCCCGCTCAGCCTAGCGGTCTGCCCAAGGCGGTTAAGGCAGCTACCCGCATCGTTACGACGACGTACAGCGGCCCGACGCAGCCTTTCGGCAAACTGATGCCGGTGCAGAAGGGCGATAACACGATCCGTTTGCAGGCTAAGTAAGATAGCCCAAACCTTATACAAAGTCCGACTTCCCCTTTGAAGTCGGGCTTTTTTTGTGCATCCCGCGCCCCAAAAGTCAGAAAGTGTAGGCAGCCCTTAGCCTTGGAAGCAGCACAAGGCAATTGTGGCAGATTCCTAAGCGTTGGGGAAAAATTTCCATAGGGAAGAATTTTAATTCCAATAAGGGGAATTTTTTTCCCCATAGGAGGAAATTTTTGCACCCATAAGGGGAAATTTTATGCGCAAGGTTTTGCGATGGCGCAGGCCCATTGTTTGGTGCATGGAAAGCTTTATGCGCTTCGCTCGTAAGCCTGAAGCGAACTGATGACCTGTTGTCATATCGTCAAGCCTATGCCTCCGAGAGCATGGCCTCTTGTATCATTTTTTAAGCAACGCTTTAACCCAAATCGGCGCTTCACTTTTCAGCAAGTAAGGTACAGTAGATGGTGGGAGATGCAGATGGTCAGCTTAAAAATATCCTAAACAATAAGCGCTCATAATCTATGTTTTTTCACAGTCCGATGCCTGCGCGCATACGCTACAATGCGTTTGCCTATGATAGGTATTATTGCCTGCAAAATTGAGCAAAAAGTTTGTGAAACATACTTTAAGACAAGCGCATTAAAAATAAATGGCGAAAATGTAGCTTTTAATCATTTATATGTATAGTTTTGCGATTGAAGGCTTCACGATGCAGTTGGCAGAAATGCGACAGACTGTTGCGGCAATCAATGGCAGTATACAAAGTATCTCATCTTTTGCTTCATCTTTTGCCCCCGAAGACTTCCCTCACACCTTGGCAAAGCGTGAACATTACAATTGTGCGCAAGAACGAGAAACACGGAAATTCTTCTTCGCTCCACGTGGACAAAGCCTCGCCTATGGAAAAGTCCTTTTCATCGCCTACAATAGAAGCGCATCAAGGTAAAGACAAATCTGCCAACAGGCAGCAACCATTCAACCATAATGCCCAAGTCTCCGATACGGCATGGCTCTCAAAGAGAGTTTTAACGGGGAGGCACGACTTACTATGATTAAACGACTACGCAAGCACACGTATGCGGCAGCGACCGCGTTCCTTGTTGCTCTGTTCGCTTTCTCGCCTTCCGCTCGGGCGCAAGCGCCGGGTATGGCACGGATTATTCTCGAGGCACACAATGTCTGGGGCGATGGTAGCGGCTATCAGTTGCTACTCGATGCCGATCACAACCTCTATGGCGGTCTCATTCCTATCTCCGGACCGATATGTGACAATAATACGCCGCCGACCGACCTCTTCAAAGACTTTGAGTATAAGATTCCGGCTAATGCCGATCCATCTACGACGCCCCAGTATATGGTGGTGGATGGTGAAGACTACATCGAGATACCGGCCGGCATTTACGATTTCTGCATCGTGGCGCCGGAGGCCAATCAGAAAATATGGATTGCCGGCGATGCTGACGGAACGACCCGAGGTGACGACTGCGAGTTTGAGGCAGGCAAGACGTATCGTTTTACGATGCACATCGTGCAAAGTGCCAACAACGACGGCGCAAGGCTAACAATCACCGAAAACGGAGAGCCGGCGAAGTTCAAACTATGGATTGGTGATGCGCAGGTGACGGCCGAAAACTTCAAAAGCGTGCCCATTACGAATGGTACGGCTCAGTATGATCCACTCTCAAAGCGACTTTTTCTGGAGAATGCCATTATCAGTCCTACGGGTGAAGGTGAGGGCCTCAAGTCGATGATTGACGGTTTGGCTGTTTATGTGGATGGCTTAAATGTGATTACGACGACTTCCGCCACCGCGCTCCACAATGAAGCTCCTCGCTTCGCCGTGGCCGGCGATGGAAGAATCATCCTTTCCGGCAAGAGCTTTGGTTTCTATACTGCACCAGGAAGTGCTGCTACGTTCAAAGGGTGTGTGATCGATTGCGATGGCTCTTTCGGTTCTGACGATAAGGGTGCAGAGATCCATGTCGGCAACGCCACGATCAAGGCAAAGGGCAAGGATAAGGCGACGATGTGTGGGCTGCAAAAACTCACGCTTGATGGATGCTCCATCGTGAAGCCCGAAGGTGCCGATTATGATGCTTCGCTGCTCGGCGTGGCGCTCAATGGGCAATTGGTGACCGACTCTGTCGTGATCGAAGCTGAAGCTGTGACCGATTTCGGTTTGGCGATATCGGGTGTGAAACTTACTTCTGCCAATTACAAAGATATTTTCGAATTTCCCGGCGTGAGTGGAAACGTGAGCTTCGATCCGGAAAACAAGGTGCTTACCTTGCAGGATGTTGTCATCAATGCGGAAGACTACAATGCGATTACATCGACCATTGAAGACTTGACCATTAAGATTCTTGGTTCAAACGCGCTATCGTCAAAATATACAACGATCAGTTTGGCTGCACAGACGACGATTACCGGCGGCGGTACGCTTTACGTGAAAAGCGATCGCGACTGCGCGCTTTATGCCAATGGGGTAGACCTCGCTATTGACAATTGCCAGGTGAACGCCGAGAGTAGTACGTATGCTATTGCCGGAAGCGACGGCACGCGAGAAACGCTGACGATCAATAATGCGACGGTGACGGCGGAAGGAAAAGAGAATGGCTCTATCTGCGATTTCGCCAATGTTATGCTGGTAGGCTGCGACATTATCCAGCCCGCGGGAGCAGCATTCGATTCGGATTTACACGGAATTGCGCTCAACGGCGCAATTGTCACGAGCAAAGTGATCATTGGCGACCCGTCAAGCATTCAAGCGCCGGTCATCGACGCTGCGGCGAAGCGAGGCGTCTATACGCTCAGTGGCGTGCAACTTAAAACCGACGTGAAAGATCTGCCGAAGGGCATCTACGTTGTGAATGGCAAGAAGATGGTGAAGAAATAATCGAGTCGAAAACGGCTCGGGATTAGCCATTCGGACAGACGAATAAGCCTTCCGCTCTCTATGCTTGAGAGGCGGGAGGCTTTCATTTTGGGCGCGTTGCGTAGGATTTTATACTTGAGCGCGGCGAACGGCAGCGCTGATACAAAGCCGGACGCCGGCCAAACAGACTGTCTAACTTTGCCGGCAAAAGCTGTTAAAGCCCGAAATGAGCCGACAACTTACTTCGCTGTTTCTTTCATTTTCAGTAACTTTGTAGCCGATATAAAGGTATAAAAAGTTACATGCAAGACATTAGAAACATTGCAATCATTGCCCACGTAGACCACGGGAAAACGACGCTCGTGGATAAGATGTTAATGGCCGGGCATCTCTTTCGCGAAAACCAACAGACCGGAGAACTTATATTAGACAATAATGAATTGGAGCGTGAACGAGGCATTACGATCCTCTCCAAAAACGTCTCCATTAACTATAAAGATACTAAAATCAACATTATAGACACGCCGGGCCACTCTGACTTTGGCGGAGAGGTAGAGCGCGTTTTGAATATGGCCGATGGCTGTTTGCTCTTGGTAGATGCTTTCGAAGGACCGATGCCGCAGACGCGCTTCGTTTTGCAGAAGGCTTTGCAGATTGGCTTGAAGCCTATCGTCGTCGTCAATAAGGTGGACAAACCTAATTGCCGCCCCGAGGAGGTTTACGAGATGGTCTTCGACCTAATGTGCGATCTCAACGCTACGGAGGAGCAGTTGGACTTCCCCGTAGTCTATGGTTCGGCGAAAAACAACTGGATGGGCGAGGACTGGCAGCGGCCTACGGAGGATATTACTTATTTGCTCGATACAATTATCAATACAATTCCGGCGCCGCCTGCTAATGAGGGGACGCTGCAAATGCTTATTACTTCGCTCGACTACTCTAATTATACGGGTCGCATTGCCGTCGGGCGCGTGCATCGCGGAGTGATTAAAGATGGCACTAATATTACGATCGCTCACCGCGATGGTTCTATGGAGAAGGTCAAGATCAAAGAGCTGGATACCTTTGAAGGAATGGGGCGCAGCAGGGTCGAAAGCGTAGGTTGTGGCGACATCTGTGCCGTTATTGGGCTTGAAAATTTTGAAATCGGCGATACTATTTGCGACTTTGATAGTCCGGAGCCCTTGGCGCCTATTGCGATCGACGAACCGACTATGTCTATGCTCTTTACGATCAATGATTCGCCGTTTTTTGGTAAGGAGGGCAAATATTGCACTTCGCGCCACATCAACGATCGCCTGCAACACGAGTTGGAAAAAGATCTTGCGCTGCGCATCGAGCAGCCTTCACCCGATAAATGGATTGTTTCCGGCCGCGGCGTGCTTCACCTGTCCGTCTTGATCGAGACGATGCGCCGCGAAGGCTATGAGTTGCAAGTAGGGCAGCCGCAAGTAATTTATAAAGAGATTGACGGCGTACGCTGCGAGCCTATCGAAGAGTTGACCGTCAACGTCCCCGAAGAGTTTGCCTCTAAGATGATTGATATGGTCACGCGCCGTAAGGGCGAAATGACCTCTATGCAAAACTTGGGCGACCGCGTGGATATCGAATTTGAAATACCTTCGCGCGGCATTATCGGACTTCGCACGAACGTCTTAACCGCCAGTCAGGGCGAAGCCATTATGGCGCACCGCTTTAAAGCTTATCAGCCTTTCAAAGGCGAACTTCAGCGTCGCACCAACGGCTCGATGATCGCGATGGAAGCGGGTACGGTCTTCGCTTATGCGCTTGACAAACTTCAGGACCGCGGACGTTTCTTCGTTTCGCCGCAGGATGAGGTCTATGCGGGCCAAGTCGTGGGCGAACACGTACACGAAAAGGATTTGGTTGTCAACGTTACGAAAGCCAAACAGCTTACGAACGTTCGCGCCAGCGGTACGGACGAGAAGGCACGCATCATTCCGCCGCTGATTTTCTCCTTGGAAGAGGCTTTGGAATACATTAAAGAAGATGAGTATGTCGAAGTGACGCCCAAGAGTATGCGTATGCGCAAAATCATTCTCGATCATCTCGTTCGCAAACGCAGCAACAAGAGCGAGGAAGAATAAAGCGGCCGCGCTCGAAAAAAGCAGCTTGCGCCCGTACCCACCCATACAAACAACGAACATAACATACATAATACATAACAACTATGGCACAAACTCCCGAGTTCAAGTACGCCCCGATGTTTCAGTTGGGCAAAGATGAGACGGAGTATTATTTACTCACCAAAGACCACGTCAGCGTAAGCGAGTTTGAAGGCAAGCCGATGCTCAAAGTAGCGCCCGAAGGCTTGACCACCCTCATTCGCCACGCTTTTAGAGATGTAGCCTTTATGCTCCGCCGTGAGCACAACGAGCAAGTGGCTAAAGCGCTCACCGATCCCGAGGCTTCTGACAACGACAAGTATGTCGCACTGACTTTTTTGCGTAATGCTGAAGTCGCGGCTAAGGGCCAGCTTCCTTTCTGCCAAGATACCGGTACGGCCATTATTCACGGAGACAAAGGCCAGCAGGTGTGGACCGAAGGCGACGATGCTGAGGCGATTTCGCGCGGCGTTTATGAGACGTATACGCAGGAGAATCTGCGCTATTCGCAGAATGCGCCGCTCAATATGTATGATGAGGTAAACACGCGCTGCAACTTGCCGGCACAAATCGATATCGAGGCCGGAAAAGGCGACGAATATCATTTCCTTTGCGTGATGAAAGGCGGCGGTTCAGCCAACAAGACTTATTTCTATCAAGAGACGAAGGCCGTTTTGAACCCCGAAACGCTCAAGCCCTACCTCGTAGAGAAAATGCGCAGTTTAGGCACGGCTGCTTGCCCGCCTTACCATATCGCCTTTGTCATTGGCGGTACGTCGGCAGAGCGCAACCTCTTGACAGTTAAACTGGCTTCTACGCATTATTATGACGGACTCCCGACAACCGGCGACGAGACCGGCCGCGCTTTTCGCGATGTAGAATTAGAAAAAGAACTGCTCCGCGAAGCGCACAACATCGGCTTCGGCGCACAGTTTGGCGGCAAGTATTTCGCCCACGATATTCGCGTCGTTCGTCTGCCGCGCCACGGCGCAAGTTGCCCGATCGGTATGGGCGTAAGTTGCTCAGCCGATAGAAATATTAAGTGTAAGATCAACAAAGACGGCCTTTGGATCGAGCGTCTCGACGATAATCCGGCGCGTTTGATCCCCGAGTCTTTACGCGAAGCCGGCGAAGGCGGCGGCGTAAAAGTAGACCTCAATCGTCCGATGAAGGAAGTGTTGGCTCAACTCACGCAGTTCCCCGTCAGCACGCGCTTGAGCCTGAGCGGTACGATCATTGTGGCGCGCGACATCGCCCACGCCAAGATTAAAGAGCGCTTGGATCGCGGCGAAGACATCCCTCAATATCTCAAAGATCACCCCGTACTTTATGCCGGACCGGCTAAGACGCCGAAGGGAATGCCTTGCGGCTCTATGGGTCCGACTACGGCTAATCGTATGGACTCGTATGTCGATCTTTTCCAAAGTAAGGGTGGCTCACTCATTATGATTGCCAAGGGTAATCGCACGCAAGCCGTGACAGATGCCTGCCGGAAACACGGTGGCTTCTATTTGGGTTCGATTGGCGGACCGGCAGCCGTACTTTCGCAACACAGCATTCGCAGTATCGAATGCGTAGAGTACCCCGAATTAGGAATGGAAGCGGTTTGGAAGATTGAAGTAGAAGACTTCCCCGCCTTTATCCTTGTGGACGACAAAGGCAATGACTTCTTTAAGCAATTGAAACCCAATTGCTTCTTGGCTTAAGCAAACTGAAATAGCGCTAAGGCGCATGTGCATCAAGCGGCGAAATGTGAAAGCGTTTCGCCGCCTCTTTTTTTGGGCTGCTTGCTCCCCGCCGCCGCCTCGCTTTTTGTTCGCGTTGCCAGTGGCTTTTGAGGCGAATGGTCATTGGAATTGCCTCCTATTTGTGGCTTGTCTTTTGCCATACGCCGCAGGTGGCGCCTTCTATATGGTGTATTTACGCCGCCCCGCCTTTGGCGGCCTGTTTCGCCCCTTTCCGCGCGAGAGGGAGAGCCGATATGTCGCTATCTTCTCCAGCTTATTTTCGCTTCGCTTAGGCTTCAAATCTCCCTTTCCTGTCAATATTTCTCATTCATTCCGCACCCCCTAAAAATTAGCTTAGGTGACAGTAAAAATTGTCTTAGGAGACAATTTTTACTGTCCTAAGGAGTTTTTTTATTTTCTCCTAAGACAATTTTTACTTTCCTATAAGAGATTTTTCGGACACACTATTGTTTGGTAATCAATGCATTATGAGTGAGTATTTTCACCTATTAGCCCGGATTGGGGTTCTTTCGTCCTTTTTTTACTGTAAATATTTTTCATTATTTATTGCGGGGGGTAGGGCGTTTTTTTCAATCGAAGCATTCCCCGCATAGAGCGCTGTTTTTTTTGGGGTGCTTATCAAGATAGATTTTACCATCGCATTTTCGCGATTACTTTGATTGGGTCAAGGCAACGAATAAGGCTTCCGCTTCGTGCGCGAGCATTGTGAGCTTGATTTATTGACATATTCCATCGGCGACGTATGGCCGTTTTGAAAGACCAACTCTAAGGGTTCGCCGTTTGCGGCGGTCTAAGGCAGTGTTGACGCAGAGCGTCAACACTGCCTCGAGGAATAACTAAATTGACAACCCCTTAGGGTTGGTCTTTATAAACAAGCCAATGTGCGCCGGCAGAAAGCGCCAACGGCCGAGCCTAAGGGCGGGCGTTGGGCGAGTGAGGGTTGCTGTTAACTGTTAACATATCTCTTTGTTTGTGAGCGAAATAACTTAGAAAAAAGTGTTTATTTTAGAATTAATGTTTAACTTTGCTCGCGATTAATGCCTACACTCACAAGCGTGTGTTACTGTATGGCAAATCATAATCTGATCACTTTTTGTGAAGATCCGCCGCTTTTACAGATGGGAGGTTGTAGTTATTCAGATTACATGACGCCTATGCGATGCCGGATACAATTAAAAGAACTAAAAAGAGAACTATTTAAAAGCGTAAAAAAATAAGTCACGCTGCGTTTCGTGACAAGCCGTGACAAGTAAAGTGCTCAGCGTACTCAAGTTGAAGTGACTGCATCCGGCGTTTCTTTGATAGTAAACTGATCGGGTGCTTTGGCGCAACAGTCATCACACTTTCAAAAATTATTTCGTAACAAACCCTGGAAATTATAAACAAGGAAATGAAAAAGAAATACTTAAGATTCATTTCGATGGCAGGCTTCGTAGGCTTGGCATCCTTCCTGTTGGCTTCGTGTAGCGATGAAGAACTCGTGCCAGACCAAGGAAAAGTAGTTGATGGTATCACTTTTGATGTGAACGATGTGCAGAATATGTCTGACGCTAATTCGTTGCCACAGACTAAAGATCCATCTGTTTATGAGACGCAATCTTCTCCGCTTAAAGGCGCCGGTGTAACGGGGCTTGAGCTGGTTGAGACGACTGTAGAAGGCGTTTTGCCTATACAGCATACGTCGGTTACGCGCGGCTTGATAACGTCGGATGCCAACTTTACGACGATCAATAAGCCTTTTGCGATCTTTGGTTGCAGGGACGGCAGTGCAACGCCCGACTTCCTCTATAATGAGAAAATAAAAGCGGACGGTACGATGGTCAATCCTGTGCAATGGAAGAGGAGCGATGCGGCTAAATTGATATTTTATGCCGTGCACCCTGCAGAAGACAATGCATACCAGCGCATTACAACGACTTCAGGTCAGACGCCGATTATTTCGTTTAAGCCAAATGAAGATGCAAAGTTGCAGACCGACCTTTTGGTGGCCAAGACGGATGAGTTCTCTTATGAAACCGATCGGAAGAAGAAGCTTCCCATCCACTTCAACCATGTGACGACTGCCATTGAATTTAAGATTGGCAACGACCTTTCTTACAATCAGAAGGTGAAGACGATTGAGATCTTAGGCGTTATCGGCGAGGGTTCTTATGACGTGGCTAATAAAAGGTGGACTTTAGGGACGACAACAAAAAACTACAAGCTTACGCTTAACCCGAGTTTCTCTACAGCAGCGGATATTGGCGCCGTGATGAATGGTGGTGATGGTACGTTCTTTATGATTCCGCAGACGCTGCCGGCCAATGCCTATGTAAAGATTACCTTTGAGAGTGGCAAATACGTACAAGCCAAGATTGGCGGAAAGGACAAGAGCGGCAACGATAAGAAATGGGTTGAAGGTACGACTAAAACCTATACGATCTCTAACAGCAAGGATACGTCAGACCGCGAGTTTATTTTGACGGTAACGCCTACAAAAGACCTCGGCGATGGAACGACCACAAGAAAATACAATGAGTTTGATGTTCCTTTTACTGTAACGAGCTACAGACACCTAAAAGGCTATACAGGAACTGATCGTGACAAGGCTGAACCGTGGGAGATTTCCAAGTATGAATATAGTGAGGACAGCCTCAACTGGACAGAAGGTAAGCCTTCGATGGTTAGTGCAATTACTGATCGTGGTGATGGTGGTACGTCTGCACAGCTTTGTAACCTTAAACTTTCTGACGAATATAAGGATTTTAAGGCGACTCGAATTGCACAGTTAAAGGCAATGCCGGAAATAACAACGAGAAGGGATCTTTCTTTAGGCGCTAATAATAAGCAGTCTTCAGCCAACTGCTATATTGTATCAGCCGGTGGCAAGTATAAGATTCCTTTGTATTATGGTAATGCTTGGAAAGATGGTCAAAAGAATGAGCAAGCTTATAATCCAGCCGGTGTGTCAGCCAATGATAGTGTCTTAAAACCATTCCGTTGTTCAACAGGCAATATAACGAAGCCAAAGATTGAAGGCGCTGATGGTGCAAAAGTATTATGGTGTAGCGAGCCAGATCTTGTAACGCTTGAAGGAAACGGATTAAACGGAACATTCTTAGAATTTAATGTCGACAAGACCAAAATGACAGAAGCTAGTGCCGTTATTGCAGTTACGAAAGGAACTGATCAATACAATGTCCTTTGGAGTTGGCATATCTGGATTACTTCAAATGAAGTAATTGATACAAGTAATGGCTACTTTATGCGTGAACCATTAGGTTTCCGCCATACAAAGTGGGGAGAAACGAGTTATAAGAAAGATCGTTTTGTGCGTCTAACGTTTGTGCAGAAGAGAAGTGGGCAGGTTGCTAAACTTGTTGTTAAGCAAAAACCATATGCGGTTAATGAAGGTGTTTCTATGTTCTATCAGCAAGGCCGTAAGGACCCATTGTGGTATGAAAGTCCATTCTTTGCACAATCAAAAGGTCAAAACAAAGGTTATAACTTAGAAACATCAGTGAGAATTCCTTGGGGTATGGCGAATTCACGTAGAATAAGTTATGATGGAGAGAGTAAAGGTAACTGGGATTGGCTTTGGGATCAAAATCGAGAAAATAGTACCTACTTCAATCTGTGGGATGGAAGGAATAATAAAGGCTTTGGCTATAATAAAGATTTTTTGAAGACCGTTTATGACCCAAGTCCGGCCGGCTTCCACGTACCGCGCTCTGTAGACTTTGAAAAGATAAAAAATGGTAACAATGGTAAGCCTGTTACTGTTCCAATGATCGGAAGACTTAACCCCGATGATTTTACAGGAATCAAAGACAATAATAAGGGTTACTATTGGTCTACAGAAAGGAGACTTGGCCCAGGAAATACTCCGGATGGAATGAAGTACTATGGTTATTATGGTATTCTTGCTTGGTCAATGAAAGAAAATGGCTCTGACTTCTTTGGTGTATATAAAACGGGCGAAACTTTCCCCATATTCTCAAATATGTCTTGGGGATATAGCGTTATACCTATTAAAGAAGAATAGCGAATAATAGAGAAAACTCGCAATAGCCTCGCGCTATTGATGAAAATAATCGACAACTGCATGCTACTCGTAGCGTGCAGTTGTTTGTTTATGGCAAGTTGCAATGCGGCGGCGATCGGTAGAGCAGTAAGCTAACAAGCTTAGGGAAAGGCCCTGAGGAGTTGCCGCGGTAGTAACCTGTATATATATATTGTGTAGAGTGCTGCTTCGAATGAGTCGAAGCAAACGAAATTATATGGGCTTAAAGATCTTCTTTAAACCACTTAACAGTCGGCGATAGGCGCAGAAGAGCGAGAAAGGACGCACAAACAGCCAACTTGGCGACCAGCGCAAGCCGCGCGGCAAACGCTCCGGATGCATTGCCTGCAAACTTGCTTTGAAGGCATCGTGAATCTGTTGATGCGCTTGCGGCGAAAATGCGGACCAATGCCGCCGAAACTGCAAATACAAACCGACATAGTTGCGCCAGCAATGCTCCTCGCAAGCCGAGAGTATCTCCGTGTTTGCGTGATAACGCTCCAAGAGTGAGCGCAGCGAACGATTAGCCGCCAAGAAGTCGAGCCGGCGCAGATCAAAGCGGTGCGTAGCCGATGCCTCGTGCTGCCGGTAAAGATATTCGCCCGCCGATACGGCAACTTGTCGACTCAATAAATAATGTATGCGCGAAGTGTTGTCATCGCTATAAACTCTACTCGAAGCATCGAACGGCATACGCTGATACAAATCGCGCCGCCCTGCATATAAACCATTCAGCGCCCAATTGATCGCCGCCTTGCAAGCTTCTTCGCCCGTAAACGTCGTGTCCGGCGCCGCTCCGTCTTCGCGCTCGGTAGCTTGCGCCGCGCCGAAACGCACCAATTGCAAGACGATACAATCTGCCGAAGGGAAACGCTTTATCGTGCGTTCCATTTCTGCCAGCGCATCTTCGCCTAAAAGATCATCAGCATCGACCATTAAGACCCATTCGCCTTTGGCCCGCGAAAGTGCCACGTTGCGCGCCGCCGCCTGTCCTTGATTCTGATCGAGGCGAATGACTTCCACGCGCTCATCGCGCGTAGCATATTCAGAAAGGATGCTAAGAGAGTCGTCGGTCGACGCATCATCAACACATAAAATCTGTAAGTCATCGACCGATTGATGCAAAATAGAATCGAGGCAAGCGCGCAAATAAGGCGCAGCATTGTAAACTGCCACCAAGACCGAAAACTTTACCGCCTTGCCGCCCGATTCATCTGGTATCATCTTCTATTTCTATTTATTTCTTGTTCAAAAAGCGTTGCCGCAAGGTTGCCCATCGCGCCGCAATAGACGTCTCTCGCCGTAGTAAGTCCCAGGATAAGCCCGCACTAACGGTAAAGACCACACCGCCCAAGGCCACTTTTGCGCCCCAAACAGGCTGTGCTGCTGCGAAGAGGCCGACAAGCAATAGGCCAAACTGCAATACGCAGCGCCGCAATGTAGTTCGTTCCATCTTGAAGCCGTAGCGCCACGAGTAGACCGTAAAAATAGCGATCAAGTCGAAGAGATTAGCCAGCGAGAGTCCGAGCCCGGCGCCCCAAAGGCCGCCATAATAAAAGCCTGCTATGACTGCCGCCACGAAGACTACATCGTAGAGCAACTCCATCACCAGATAAACGAAGGAATCGCCGCGTGCCAGCGAGAGGTATGAGATCGGCGCGTAGACCGATTTGAAGAACATACAGCCCGCCGCGCATAGCGCCATCGGCACCGCGTGGAGAAATTCCGGCGTATAGAGTAAGCGAATGATTAAAGGCAAGCAGAGCGTAAAAAGAATGAGAAAGGGCGCCATAAGTAAGACCAATACGTCGATTTGTCGGTTTATGGCGAAGTTGCGGCGCTCTACGTCGTCGCCGGCAGCGGAGAGGCGCGGAAAGTAGTCGGCATCCATCGCCACAAACACCAAGCGCGCATAGCTCACGATCAGCGTAAAGCCTGCCGTATACAGACCCGCTTCAGCCAATGACGACGTGCGTACCATAAAAGAACGCACGCCCATCTCCGCGCCCGAGCCTAAGATGCCCGCCGCAATGTAAGCGGAGCCCAACTTCAGCATGTGCATACCACGCGATAGCAAGCGCTTGCTGAAAAGGCCTACGCGATAAGGGAAGTCGCGCGTGGCGGCGTGCAGGTTCAGCAGAAATACGACCGCCGTCGTACTGAGCAGGACGGGAATTACGCCGTGTACGCCCAACCACCAATAAAGCGGTATCGTGACCGCCATTGTGAGCAAAGCGCCCAAGGCGGAGACGGCCGCCATACGCCTTAGGCGGTGCATACCTTTGAGAATGGCCGCCTCGCCGCCCAAGAGCGTCGTCATCGCTACCATCGGCGAAAGCAGCGCATAGCCTTTGGCCGTATGATAATCGCCCAGCGTGAGATGACTGAGCCAGGGCGAGAGAATCAAGCAAGTCACAGCCCCCAGCAAAGCCGTAAGCAGCGTCCACGTGCGTATGAGTTTTACGTAGAGCGTCAGCGCCTTCTGCTCGCCGCGCTCTTGCAGTTCGGCCAAATGGCGCACGGCGCTGAAAGCAATGCCGAAGTTGGTCGTATTCCCAATGAGTTCGGCCGTGCGGTTATATAAATCGGCGAGGCCCATGCCCCACGTGCCGATAAAGAGCGCCGTAAACTTATTACGAATGATCGACATCAGGACATAAAAGACCTGTACGCCGCCCAGCAGACCGGTGTATTTCAGTACGTGATTATAAGAATCGTCTTTATGCGTCATAAATAGAGAGACTTCCGCCGCATAAGCAGCTCGGGAAAGCACAAAGTGCGGGCGGGAAGAGAATAACGGGGTAGAGAAAGTCGGTGTCGGCGACAAACCGGAGAGGTTTGCAAACCGGCGCATCAAACCATCGGCAGACTCTGTCCCGATATTTTGCGATAGAGGTCAAGCGCGTAGACGTCTGTCATCCCCGAAAGATAATCTAAGACCGCCATCAGGCGCACTTCGAGGCGTTCGGCCCTGAGTTCGTATTGTTTGGAAGCCATACCGAGCAGCATCTGCGAATACGCCTTTTGCGGCGCGAGCACAGCCTCCGTCATCAGTTCGAGTAGCGTATATATAATATGGTATCCGGCCAAGTCTACGTCCATCACCTCCTTGCTTCGATAGATTTTCTCCTTCGCCAGCGCGGCGCAGCGTTGATAAGCGCCCAGCAGCGGCTCCGGCAGATGGTCGATGAGCGACCCTTTAAAGGTGCCGGCCAAGATCGCCGCTTCGTTGTCTACGAAAATGTTGACGCAGGCCCGCTCCAAGGCATTGATGATCGAGGAACGATAATAAACCATGCGGTCGTTGGCATCAGTCACCATCGGATAGGCGCTCCTGAGGCGTTCGCGCGCTTCGGGAGCAAAGAAATCGAGCAGCAAGGCCTCGGCTTGCTCGTCGGAGAGCAGGCGCAACTTATGGGCATCTTCGAGATCCATAATCTGATAGCAAATATCGTCGGCCGCTTCTACGAGATACACGAGCGGATGGCGCGCAAAGCGTAGCGATTCGCCCGGTGCTGCGCAATTGGGGAGGCCCAATTCGTGGGCGATGCGTTGGAAGTCGGCCGCCTCGCTTTGGAAGAAGCCAAACTTCGACTTGCCGCGGCAACAATCGGAGGCAAAGGGATACTTTACAATCGCGGCCAGCGTGGCATAAGTCATTACGAAGCCGCCCGCTCTATGGCCGTTGAATTGGTGCGTCAGGAGTCGGAACGTATTGGCATTGCCATCGAAGTTGACAATGTCCGCCCAGACGCTTTTCGGGAGCATTTTCTCCCATTCGCGTCCCTGCCCCTCGGCGAAAAAGCTGCGTATGGCGCGCTCTCCGCTGTGGCCGAAAGGCGGATTGCCCATATCGTGGGCCAGACAAGCGGCGGAGACGATCGCACCGAGGGCTTCCGGCGTGCGCTCTCCCGCTGCTGAATCTCTTTGCTGTAAAAGGGCGGCCACATCTGCACCCAAACTGCGCCCTACGCTTGATACTTCAAGGCTGTGCGTCAGACGGTTGTGGACGAAGACGCTGCCGGGGAGGGGAAATACTTGCGTCTTGTTCTGCATACGTCGAAAGGCGGCTGAGAAGATCAGGCGATCGTAGTCGCGCTGAAACTCTGTGCGCCGCTCGGCCGCAGATTTGGCAACGTATTCCTTACCGAAGCGTCGGTCTGATAAAAGTTGGTTCCATTCCATCGTGTTTTCCGCTTTAGGGCTCTCCCGGTTTTCTTATTTATATTCCTAACGGAGATGCTTCCTGCCGATGTGCGTCCGCTCGGCTGCAGAGTTGTTTCCACCACCGGTCGTCGCGCCATAGGCCGCAATGCAGTGGGCACTCGTCGGTGCAGAATTTGCACGGCCCATTGACGTAGGGCAAAGGTAGCGATAAAAAAATAAAAATAAGCGGTAACGGAAGAAAGACCTTGACAGATGCTTTTGCAGCGCCCTGCTTCGCAAGGTCGTTTGCCGGTAGTTTCTTTGGGCGGCGCTTCGCGTTTACGGCGCGCGGCGTCTTTGCCGTTTGTCGATGCGTAGCTGCAATTCTGCCCCTTGCAAGTCCTTTTTCTTCAAGATTTTACTATCGCTTGCGTTTTGTTTGGCGGCAGCAAACGATGGTTTGGTGGGGGCAAACAATGGTTTGGTGGGAGCAAACGATAGTTTGGCGGCAGCAAACAATAAGCTGCTCCGGCGTAAGGCCTTCGTGTGTGCATTTTCGCAAAAAGAAATCAGGAGCAAAGGCTGGCGAAAACGCGGCAGCAGCAAGAAAAAACAGAAGCCGGCGCCTCGCTTTCAGCCCACGCGGGCGACGGAAAAGAGGCAAAACCGGCCCCGCGTCGGCGCAAAATAGAAATCGGGTGGTGCGCGTCGTTTTTTTACCCATCTTTTTGCCCCGTTTTCATTTCCAAAAAGTTTTTTATTTGCTATTTTTGCAACAACAATTCGCGACCTTGCCGCCGAGCGGCTTGTGTCGATTATTTAGCATTACATTTTAATTAAAGCAATATGAATTTCCTTACGAATGAAAAGTTGACCATCGTCGGTGCTGCCGGGATGATCGGTTCTAACATGGCGCAGACGGCGGCCATGCTTCACCTCACGCCAAACATTTGCTTGTATGACGTTTACGAGCCGGGCCTCGAAGGCGTCACGGAAGAAATGCGTCATTGCGGTTTCGAGGGCGTTAACTTCACGTTTACGACAGATGTGAAAGAGGCATTGACAGATGCGAAATATATTATCTCATCAGGTGGCGCTCCGCGCAAGCAGGGTATGACGCGCGAGGACTTACTGAAAGGCAATTCCGAAGTGGCAGAACAGCTTGGTAAGGATATTAAGACGTATTGCCCGGACGTAAAACACGTGACGATTATCTTTAATCCGGCAGATATTACCGGTCTCGTTACGCTTTTGTGGTCAGGCTTGAAGCCGTCGCAAGTTTCTACGCTCGCAGCGCTTGATTCTATCCGCCTGCAAAGCGAATTGGCAAAGCACTTCAACGTGCCGCAAAGCGATGTAACCGGTTGCCGCACGTATGGTGGTCACGGCGAACAGATGGCGGTATTTGCTTCTACGGCAAAGGTTCAAGGCACGCCGCTGCTCGACTTGATCGGCACGGATCGCCTGCCTGCTGACAAATGGGAGGAAATCAAGCAGCGCACGATCAAGGGTGGTGCAAACATCATCAACCTGCGCGGCCGCAGCTCGTTCCAAAGTCCGGCTTACGTGAGCGTTCGTATGATCGAAGCTGCTATGGGCGGCGCACCGTTCAATTGGCCCGCAGGCCGTTATGTGAGCTTCGCAGGCTATGACCATATTATGATGGCGATGGAAGCAACGATCACGAAGAACGGCAGCGCTTACGAAGAAATTCACGGCACGCCCGAAGAGATGGCTGAGCTTCGCAAGAGCTACGAGCATCTCTGCAATATGCGCGATGAGGTGATCGGCCTCGGCGTGATGCCTCCGGTAGAAAAATGGGGCGAGATTAACCCGAATTTGAAGTAATCCAAAATATTAGATTTTAGATTTAGATGGTTGCCTTCCCGACTGCTTGCGGTTGGGAAGGTTTTTTTTGTCCGGTTTTGCTGCGTGATGATGCTGCGGCTCGGCGTCAGGAGTAAAAGAAAATGAGGCGACTTCCGGCAGCATTGCGCTGCGCTTGCGGGAAGTCGCCTCATCGGCTGTATGGTTGGCGCCGCGGCTGACGCCAAAAGGCTTACTTAATTGCGAGGAATGGTAGGCGGCACATCGCCGGCGCCACTCTTGTTGTTGGCAAACTTGCTGATGGCGCCGCGCATATCGGTATCGCCAATCAGGTTCTGGAGGCGGTAATAATCCATCGCGCCCATATTGCCCTCGCGCAAGGCTTGTGCCAAGGCTTTGGGCACTTCGGCTTCGGCTTGTATCACCTCGGCGCGCGCTTCCTGCGCCTTCGCTTTCATCTCCTGCTCCGTGGCCACGGCCATCGCACGGCGCTCTTCCGCCTTAGCCTGCGCAATGTTTTTATCGGCGTTGGCTTGGTCCATCTGCAAGGTAGCGCCGATGTTCTTACCCACATCAATATCGGCAATATCAATCGAAAGGATCTCAAAGGCCGTTCCGGCGTCCAATCCCTTGCGCAATACGAGTTTGGAAATGCTATCGGGGTTTTCCAACACCTGCTCGTGAGAGTCGGCAGAACCGATACTCGAGACGATACCCTCACCTACGCGCGCCAAAATCGTATCTTCGCCCGCACCGCCTACGAGTTGCTGGATGTTGGCCCGCACCGTGACGCGCGCTTTTGCGATGAGCTGAATACCATTCTTGGCCACGGCGGCTACGGGCGGCGTATCGATTACCTTCGGATTGACGGAAGTTTGCACCGCTTCGAAGACGTCGCGCCCCGCTAAGTCGATCGCCGTAGCTTTCTCAAAAGAAAGGTCGATATTGGCTTTAGAGGCTGACACCAAAGCGTGAACAACGCGCTGCACATGCCCGCCCGTCATAAAATGAGCTTCGAGATTGTCGCGCGTAATATAGCCCAAACCGGCCTTGTGCGCTTCGATGAGGCTCGGCACGATAACCGAAGGCGGCACGTTACGGATGCGCATCAAAAAGAGTTGGATCAGCGATACTTTTACGCCTGACACCTTCGCACTCAGCCAAAGGAAGAAAGGCACAAAATGGAAGAAAATGCTTAGCAGTACGACTACGCCGACCGCAATGATGATGTTAATTAAAGGGAAGTCTACCATAGTAAGAAAAATAAGTATTGATGATGTTGCAAATTTATCATTTTCGTTTCGTACAGGCGTATATTGCGCCTTAAATATTGCGGTCCACTTCGCTGCCGACACAATATATATATAGCTGTCTGGTTTGTTGTAAAGATAGCATCAATGGTAAAGCCTTCCGCTCCCTATGTTTGAGGGGCGGAAGGCTTTACTTGCTTGTTGTAGTTGCTGATTATGATCCCTACAACGATTAACTTACTTCACCACTTTCTTGCCATTGACAATATAGATACCCTTTGGCAGATCTTCTACTTTACTGTTGAGCTTCACGCCGCTGAGCGTATAGATGCCTTGCTTGGCAGCGTTGTCGATAGTCGGCGTATGGATGCTTGATGGGTCTCCAATGATCACTTTGCTCTTGACAATTGCACCATTGAGTGCAATACCGCGTAAATCCGCATCAAACGCGGCATCCGCCGGCTGGAGAATGTCGCAGCCCACCAACACAACATTGGCAAAGTCGCAGATAGAGCCATTCTCTTTTCCTTCTGCCGTGACCATCGCATTATTGATCGTCAGCGTTTCGCGCGTGCCGTCATTTCCGGCAATGGCATACGCGCGACTCTCAGCGTTCACGGTGCAGTTGTTGATGGTGAGGTTGGTTTCATTTGCATAGACAGCACAGTCTGACCCGCTTTTCGCATTAAGCGTGCCGCCGCCGGTAATGGTCAGCGGACGTCTGAAACTGATCGTAGCTTTGTCTGTAGTTGTTAGGCTGTTTGTGCCAATGACGTTTATAGTCAAACCGTCGATGTTTGAAACGATGGCATTTGTGGTTGTTGAACTGATGATGGCATCCTTCAGCGTAAGAACTTTATTGGTTGGGTCATACTTCACCGTTCCACTTACTCCGTCAAATGTGGTGAGGTCGCCGCAGTTGTCTGAAGTTACCTGCGTGCCGCAAATCTGAAGATCGTAATCCGTAGATTGAGGAGTAATCACCACCTCGCTCGTTACTTTCTCCCCATTGAGCGCGACAGCCTTCTCTGAGGGGTCAAACGCTGCGCCCGCCGGCTGCGTGATGGCGCAACCTTCTAGCGTGAGCGAACCAAAGTCGCAGATGGAGCCGTCTTTTCCTTCTGCTGTTACCGTAGCATTTTTGATCAGCAACTTTCCATCAGAACCATATGCTCCCGTAATACCTTCGTGTCCCACGGCAGTTACAATACAGTCGGTAATCGTAAGATCAGTATGAATGACTAAGATCCCGCAACTTGACAGGCTATTTACATTGAGCGTGCCGCCGCCGGTAATGGTCAATGGTTTTGTGATGCGGAGCGTTGAAGTATTGGCAGTAACCAGTCTGTTCGTACCAATAAGGTTTATCGTTAAGTTGTCGATCCTCGAATCGATGGCATTTGGAGATGTTGTATCGATGATGGCGTTTTCCAACGTAAGAATGTTGGATTGCGGGCTGTATATCACGATTCCGCTTACGCCGGGAATTTCGGAAAGGTCGCTGCAGTTGTCAGAGGTTACCTGCTTGCCGGCAATCAGAAGATCATAGTTTATTGCTTTATCATCTATCGTTATATCGTCCAGTAAAATGTAATTGCCCTCCTCCCCGCTCTTGTTGCTGTCGAAGTGTCTGAACGCAATATATTTTGTACCGACAGGCAGCTGCAGCGTGCGATTAACCCACTCTGACTGATTCGAACCATCCTTAATAGGTTTCAGACCGGTAGGTCTCTCGTCTTTCAATACTATCGTGAAATCGGAAATATCCTTACCGGTAGTCGATGCGAGTACCTGATAACGATCATCAGGATATTTAGTATTCAGAGAAAACCAATAAGTCAGTCTGGTTGCCCCGGAAAGCTTTGGAGATATAAGATAGTTGTCCGGATCGAGATTTCCATTGTCGTCTGAGAAACTACCGATAACACATTTACCTGACTTGGGTGTCACCCAAGCAACTTTTTCATTGCTAAATACCATCCAGTTCTTTCCATCATTGTTTGCGTCTATCACAGTCCACCCATCAGGTATTTCACCACTTTCGAAATCTTCAAACAAAGGAAGCGTTTCGGAGGATTTGACTGATGCCTTCTTGTTTTTGTTGCCGACTATCGACATTTCTCCACTGTTGTTCTTGAGAGCTGGTTTAGCGATACTCTGCGCCTGCACCGGCAGGGCAAACAAGGCGATGAGCAGCGCGATGATCGCTGCATAACTGTGTTTAACTAAATGTTGTTTCATAATATATAAGCCTCCCTGTTGAATCTCCTCTCAGAGCAACGCCGTATCGAAGGCCCGGGCGTTGGTTTTTATTGTATTGCTTGTACTACTTGTATATTCTTTGAGTGGCAAAGGAGCGGCACATCCTGTTCACACCGATTATAGATCGGTCGTCGCGCCTCACTCCCACAATTTGTCCAACCATTCTTCCAACTTGCACCGCTTCGCAGGTGGCCGCCGGTGCACATCGTTGGCATGAGTCTGAAACGCTTCTTTGCGCCGATCCAATTCTGCATTGACTATATCTCTGATCGTCTCCAAACTCGCCAAACGATCTTCCAAAAAGCGTTGCGCGGCCGCTTGACGTTCTTGCGAACTTTTTTTCGATTGTTTGTCGTTTTTGAATGCGGTCATAGATTTTCTCTGCTTGACTATGGCAAAGTTCGGCCGATTTAGCCCCAACCGACTTGCTCTAATCGGACAAAAATATGCTCTAATCGGACATTTTTCATTTTTGCCGACTTGCTCTAATCGGACATGGGGTATACCTTAAATCGCTGATAATGAACAAAAGAAGTCTCAAAAACGCATCACATGTAAACAAATGTGAAAGAGAAAATTCAGCTCTTCAGCAATTTTCTTCAAACTTTTTTTGCTTGAAATACTCGCAATTTCATAGTCCTGAAAATAGGAGACTGTTTCCAAACAAAAATGAGCATTTATCAGTGCCCCGGCTTCCCGTTCGGCCATCCAAATTTGGCGATCTCTCAAGAATAATCAAAGTGTGTTATATGATTATATTCAATCGTTTACAATGCATTGTGCGCCCACAAGATCCCCCAAATAAGTTTGATGGATAGACGAAAAGACACAGATCATTCGCCTCAAAATGGGGTCGAAAAACCTGAAAAAATCCTCTTCCTTAGATATTTTCCTCCGTTTTTACCACAAAAAAATACAAGCAAAAAACGAAAAAAAGTGCAAAAAACGGCGGTTTCATCGCATATTTGGCTATAAAAGACCTTCTTCAGCATCCTTATTTTAAGGCTGCACTCTTCCATCTCAATAAAGCACAACTAAGACATTATTATGCGTATAAAAGTGACAATTCACAACTCAAAAATCCTCGCCTGCAAGCGCAATCAATCCCCGAACAACCTCAATCTTTCTGTTCTGCACCTAACCAAATGGCATAATACTATCCCAAACATCCATTTTGCCGTGCAATTTCATCCAAAAATAACCCCATCGGGGTTAGTCTTTTGGTAGGGCAGGGTTGACGCGATGCGTCAACCCTGCCTCGAAGCCCCGTAAAAATGCCAACCCCTTAGGGTTGGTCTTTCAAAAACAAGCGAAAATGCATCAACACAAAAACAAAATTATTCAAAAATAACGCGGTTTCATCGCATATTCGGCTATAAAAATGCCGAATAAACCACCCCGCCGCAACCCACTACGCACCTCCGCCAAACTTTCACCTATGATCGGAAAATTTCTCTTATAAGACAATTTTAATTTGCCTATAAGACCGTTTCAACTTTCACCTAAGAAACTTTTTCCGATCATAGGTGAAAGTTTGACTAATCCCTATCCCTGCACCGCCGAAAAACGGCCTTTTTTTTGACTAAGCACGAAAAAGCCGCGCTCCCGAAAACGGAAACGCGGCCTTTGCTAAATGTAATTTTTTGCCGGCACTACGCTGTGCCTCCTCTTCACCTACTTCGCATTCCGAATATCGTCCTGCGCACCGAAGATTAAGTTGCGCTTGTCAAGTGCCATACGCATCGTACTGCTTTTCGTAAACCGCACACTCACGCGCTTAATGAGATTCGCCCCTTTTTCCTTTGCCTCTTTCGCCGTCGTTACGCCCTCGCCGTGCATCGTGAGGCGAAAAGAACCGAGGTCTCCTAAGCGAACCGAATTACCATCGGAGAGTGTTTGGAGAATCTCATATTGCAGGGCATCCAACACCGCCTTAACCGAGGCAGAAGATACGCCCGAACGCTTCTCAATACGCCCGACAATCGTGCGCAACATCACGGGTACGCCCGGCGCCATCTGCGGATAAAATTTCACTCGATCTTTTTTGAGCGGATTTTTCTTCGCTCTGATAACGAATTTAATCATTGTGGTATAGATTTAATTGGTGAATAATTAAGCCAAGAGCGATCCTCGCTCTTGCGTATGCAAAGGTAAGCATTTCCGTCGAGTCGACAAAACGCGATATAATCCATTGATAATAAGCCAATCCGCGGATATTTTGAAAGACCAACCCTAAGGGGTTGCCTCTTGCGGCGCATCGTGGCAGGGTTGTCGCTTTGCTCCAACGCCTGCCCTGCCAAAAGACCAAGCCTAAGGGCTTGTGTTGAGGGGATGAGCTTTGGTGGTTTGGGTTTATCTGTGTATTTACACGTCTATTAGCAGCCGATTTGAATGACCAACCCTAAGGGGTTGCCGTTTGCGGCGGACTATGGCAGGGTTGTCGCTTTGTTCCAACACCTGCCCTGCCAAAAGACCAAGCCTAAGGGCTTGCATTGATCGAATGAGTTTTGTTGGTTGGGATAGAATCGCGTTTAGATCAAGGATTTATATGTAGCTAATGTTTTCCTGCCTAAAATTGCCTTGTTATCGCGCATCTGCGTCTACAAATAACTCCATCGCGGTCGCTCGCATCTATAAAAGAGACTAAATCTTGCCAAAATCGCCCAACTATTGCGCACTTTCGTCCGCCAATAACCCCATCGGGGTTAGTCCTTTGGTAGGGCAGTGTTGACGCAAAGCGTCAACGCTGCCTCGGAGCACAACTAAATTGACAACCCCTTAGGGTTGGTCTTTCAAAACAAGCCAACGCCCGCCGGCGGAAACCTTGAAAGACTAAGCCTGAGGGCTTGTTGAGAGTGTTTTGCGCGTTATGACCGAGTCTTATAAACTCGTCCGAGAAAACATCAAGTCTAAGAGCTTGTTGTTGTACGTTTTTAATTGATAAGTTGTTATCTTACTTGCCTGTTGGAAAAGGCAAATTTAGTTGCACACGGGAAGAACGATGGCGATGCCCTTTGGTAGTACTTACAAAGTATGCTTTTCAAGTCTCATAAAACACTTACAAAACCCGCCTAATATGCAGCTATCATAGAAGTAAATGTCATTTCATGAATACTTTATAGTCAATCATAAAGAAAAACTATGCTCACCGACAACTGTTAAGGGGGGCTTCCGTATATTGAGCTTAGATGCCGAGAATGTTGCGCAGAATCCACCACGCAAAAAACAGCACGATATAAAGCCTAAGCCAATTAGGATTATGCGTCAGACGTTGCAATTTTCGCTTAGGTTCTCCTCGCAAGATCCAATCACTTAGGATAATAAGCACCAGATAAGGGAGAGAGAAAAGAAAGAAGAAGTTGTAGTGCAGAGCCTCTGAAAAATGCCCGTGAAAGGCTGCGTGCGCCGCTCGTTGGAGTCCACACCCAGGGCAACTATAGCCTGTTGCCCATTTTACAAAACATTTTGGGGCCAGTTCATAACGTGCAGGATCAAAATAATAAAGCGCCAAAGCGATAGCAACCACGAGTATAGCGCCGCCCAGTCGTAGCCATTTTTTGCGTGCACAGCGTTTGTCGGCAGTTAGTTCAGCAGTAGCCATACTCACCTGCTGTCTCGCGTCGATCTTTGATGCTTTCACTGCAGCATAATCTTGCGCATCAAAAGACGGCCTCGAAAACGCTGCATCCGATACCGGACGCTCGCCGGTAATAGTGGGTCTTTCCTCCTCTTTCACTGGATCAAAAACAATGAGTATCCGTTCTACGAAATCTTATATCCCCAAAAGGCAAAAACGCCTCCTCTTCGCCGAAAGCCGAAGAGGAGGCATAATGCATCAACAGGGTTATTTCTTAGGCGTCTGCGCAAGGATTTCCTTCAAGAACACCCAATACTTATCAACACTCGGTATGTGGCAACGCTCGTTAGCGGTGTGCGGTGAGCGAAGCGTAGGCCCAAAGCTGACCATATCCATCTTAGGATATTTAGCGCCAATCACACCACACTCCAAGCCGGCGTGAATTACTTCCACGTTGTTGTCATTACCAAAGAGGTCCTTGTAGATCTTTCTCATCAACTCTACAATCTCGCTCTTCATATTAGGCTGCCAAGCAGGATAGTCGCCATCGAGCGCCACCTTTAAGCCGGCCATTGAGAAGACGCTTCCCAAGGTTTCTGCCAAGCACTCTTTCATAGAGTCGCGGCTTGAACGAATCAAGATCTTGAAGAATACTTTACCCTCACCAATCTCAATGATTGCCAAGTTAGAAGAAGTTTCCACGATATGCGGCGTCTCCGGAATGAAACGGAACACACCGTTGTGGCAACCATAAATAGCGTCTACGAGATTATCTTGTATTTCCTCGGGCACAAGTTTGCACGGCAACTCGTGATCAAAGACTTCTACGTCGAGCTTCTCTTCAACGAAGCCGTATTCAGATTTAAACGTATCGCGCCATTCGGCAACGCATTCCTCCTTGAAGGCCTCTACGTTCTCCTTCGGCAAAGTCAATACGACCTCAGCCTCATTCGGGATAGCGTTGCGCATATTGCCGCCATACCAAGTAGCCAAGCGTGCTGCGTAATTAGCAATCGCGTCTTGCACAAGGCGCGCCATCAACTTATTGGCATTCGCGCGACCCAGGTTAATCTCCAAACCTGAGTGGCCACCAAGCAAGCCGTGAATATTCACGCGCACTGCAGCGTCTTCAGGATCTACGTCGACTTCCTGATATTCCATTTTTGCCGTTTGGTTTACGCCACCGGCCGAACCGATAATCATTTCACCTTCCGTCTCATCGTCAAGATTGAGAAGGATCTCGCCCTTGAGCGTATCCGTATCCATATGGTCTACGCCATACATTGTCGTTTCTTCGTCAGCAGTAATGAAGCCTTCGATAGGGCCGTGAGGAATCGTATCGTCCTCCATAACGGCCATAATTGCCGCTACTGCCATACCATCGTCTGCGCCGAGTGTCGTTCCTTTTGTCTTGACCCATTCGCCGTCAATCCAAGTTTCGATCGGATCGTTCAAGAAATCGTGCTTAGAGTCTTTAGCCTTCTGCGGCACCATATCCATATGGCCCTGCATCGTAACGACTTTGCAATCCTCCATACCCGGAGTAGCGGGCTTGCGCATAATGATATTGCCGGCCTTGTCTTGGAAAGCCTCAATATTGCGTTCTTTTGCCCAATCGAGAAGGAACTTTTGAATTTTTTCCAAGTGGCCTGAAGGACGCGGCACTTGCGTCAGCAGATAGAAGTTATGCCAAATTGCTTTTGGCGCCAGGTTCTTAATTTCACTCATAATCTATTGTGTTTAAGCGTTAGAGGGTTTATTTGATTGTATTCGTTTCTTTTGTAAGTAAGTCGTAGAGAGCCAGCCCCAAAGTCCTAAGACGACGACCAGCCCTGTTTGAATCGTATGCACTGCGAGCGCAAAGAGAATCGCATTGCCTGCTGCCACGCCATAAAGGACCAAACTTGTTTTAACGGCAAAGTGCCAAGGGCCGGCGCCGTTAGGCGTCGGGACGAGCACGGCAAACGTACTGATGCAAAAGATCAGGAAGGCGGCTGCCGGCGGTATGTTTGCGGTAAAGTCGAAGCAGAAAAAGGCCAAATAAAAGTGGAGAAAATAGCAGGCCCAGATCATTAAACTCCAAAAGAGGAACAGCGGCAGATTCTTCAGCTTGCGCAGCGAACTCACGCCGGCCCACAGATTCTTGAGCACTTTCTTGCCTTTTTTCATATAGCGGGCCACGAGCGTCAGCACCAACGCAACGGCGGCTACGATGCACGCGATCGTGACGAGATAACCCGTCTCCGTGAAGCGCCCGAGAAAGCTTCGCAGGTCCATACCTGTCTCATCGAGAAATCTCTTAAAGGCCGGCACTTGCCAAAAGAAGGCCGCGACGGTCAAAAGGACAATCAGGAGAGAGTCGACCACGCGCTCGGTAAAGACGGTGCCCAAAGCTTTGGAGAAGGAGACGCCGTCTGCGCGCTTCAGCAGGCCGCAGCGCAACACTTCGCCCGAACGGGGAACGACGAGGCTCGCGGCATAACTGACAAAGACGGCATCTTCACAACTGCGGCGTCGTGCCCGTTCGCCGATGGGGGCTAAAAGCATACGCCAGCGCCAAGCGCGGACGAGCTGCGCCAAGATGCCGAACACGAAGGAGAAGAGCATCCAGCCCCACTTCATATCATGCAAAACGGAAGACAGAAAGGCCTGCCAATCTGTCCCACGATACATCCACCAAAGGATGCCCAGCGCAAACAAGAAGGGCAAAACGATCTTCAATATGTTTTGCAATAATTTCAACGGAAGCGATCTGCTGTTTTTATATTCTTAATTAAAGGCACGAAGGCGGAGCAAAAAGCGCCGACAGAAAGGTTTCGACAAAGTTTGGCCCACTGCCCGCGTTACGCTATCTTTGCAATTGCGAAGATAAACAAAAAACTACAAGATGCGCGCAGTAAAACCGAAAAAAAATCTTGGACAACATTTTCTGACCGACTTACCTACGGCGCAAGCCATTGCCGATACGATCGACGCCTGCCCGGATCTGCCCGTCTTGGAGGTAGGACCGGGTATGGGGATGCTGACTCAGTTTCTTCTGCCCAAGGGGCGGGAGACGAAGGTCGTGGAAATAGATCGCGAGAGCGTAGCCTACTTGCTAAATCGTTGGCCGGCGCTCGCCGACAACATATTAGGCGAGGACTTTCTACGGATGGATTTAAGCAAGGTCTTTGATGGTCGGCCTTTTGTGTTGACGGGCAACTACCCTTACGACATTTCTTCGCAGATTTTCTTTAAGATGCTCGACTTCAAAGACTACATTCCTTGCTGCACGGGTATGATTCAAAAGGAGGCGGCCGAGCGCATCGCTGCCCCGCCGGGGACGAAGGCTTACGGCATCTTGAGCGTACTCCTGCAGCGTTGGTACAGCGTCGAATATCTCTTTACGGTCGAGCCGCATGTCTTTAATCCGCCGCCCAAAGTGCGCAGTGCGGTGGTGCGCATGACGCGAAACGACGTGACCGACTGCGGATGCAACGAGCAACTCTTGCGCCGGGTGGTCAAGACAAGCTTTAATCAGCGCCGCAAGATGCTGCGCGGGAGTTTGAAACCCTTGTTTGCGCAATTGAACAACGAGCAAAACAAGGCTTTGGATCACACGGATTTTCTCCTCCCGCTGACGATGCGTCCCGAACAACTCTCTGTCGAGCAATTTGTTGACCTTACAAATCGCGTAGAAGCCGAAATGCAGCGCGAAGGGTAAATTTGCGTGTTTTATCGACCGACAAGTCGTCGGCCACTCATTTATTTTTTTAGGCTACGGCCGCTCCGTTTGATGCTGCGTGCGCGAAAAGCGCGCCAAACGGTGCGGCCATAGTCGCATTTAGTTGGACGAGAAATGCGTAGGTCGCGAAAGAGATGGGTGGCGGCGCAGGCTGGTGCGCGCAGTGCTTAGCGCAGTTTCACGAAGTCTTTGCACGTCTTCCGAAAAAGGCTACCACTCGTCGCTAAATACCACTTTATCAACGTCTTATCCTCTAAAACAAGCAAACAATATCGTCTCTTTTTATCTCATCTTACAGAAACGCCCATTGTTTGCTCCCACCAAACGATAGTTTGCTGCCGCCAAACCATAGTATGCTCCCACCAAACGATGGTTTGCTCCGACCAAACAATGGAATGTACTATGCGGACGACAGAAAAAACTGTCCGCCGCTTGCCGAAGTCAGGCCAAGACGGCGCCGCGCGAAAGGGGCAGAAAGCCAAGCCGGACATCGTATTATGGCATACGAAACACGGAAAAAACAAAAAGAATATTGTACTTTCGCAACGTTAATGTACGCATCGCATATACAACATTGATATGGGACTTATCGAATTTAGTAAACTGCCGGTCAACAATCTTGTTGGAGCAGATTGGAAAACCTTTCAAGCAATCACCAACGGGCAAGACATAGGTAAGCACTATCGCACGAAATATCGGTTGACGAAAGCCGTCTGCCGACTCCTCTCTTTGCTGGCTCCGCTGCAGGAGCAGCGCTTCCAAAAGAAGTTGGCCGCAAAGCCGTTGGAACACGCGCCGGTTTTCATCCTTGGTCATTGGAGAAGCGGAACTACGTTTGTGCATAACGTACTTTCGTGCGACAAACATTTTGGCTACAATACGACGTATCAAACGGTCTTTCCGCATTTGATGATGTTCGGGCAGTCGTTTTTCAAACAAACGATGTCGTGGTTAATGCCTTCGCATCGACCAACGGACAATATGGAACTGGCGGTCGACTTGCCGCAAGAGGAGGAGTTTACGATGACGAACATGATGCCGTATACGTATTACAACTTCTGGTTTCTGCCGCAGCGAATGCGCGAATATGCCGACCGCTTCTTGTGCTTCGAAAATATTAGCGAGGAGGAGCTGCGCACGTTTGAGGAGACGTTTGTGAAAATCATTAAGATCAGTCTTTGGAATACGGGCGGCACGCAGTTTCTTTCAAAGAATCCGCCGCACACGGGGCGCGTTCGCGAACTGGTACGTATGTTTCCCGACGCAAAGTTTATCTATCTGATGCGCAATCCTTACACCGTTTTTGAATCTACACGCTCTTTCTTTACCAACACGATACGCCCGCTGCAGTTGCAGGACATCGCGGAAACAGAATTGGTCGACAATATTCTCTATGTCTACGAGAAGTTGCACAGAAAGTATCAGTCGGAAAAAGCGTTCATACCCGAGGGAAATTTAGTGGAACTCCGCTTTGAAGATTTTGAAAGCGACGCCTATGCACAGACGGAGATGCTCTATCAAAAACTGAGCATACCGGGCTGGGAAGAAGCGCAGGCGGCTATCAAACAATATACCGACGCTAAGAAAGGCTATCAAAAGAATAAATATGCGTATAAGCCGGAGACGGTAGCGCTCGTTAATCGCCACTGGGGCGACATTGTTGAACATTGGAACTACGAAAAGTTATAGAAATGGACTCTTCAGTAATCATTGCTTGGGTGTTGGCTCACCTTAATTATTGGGTCGTGGCGTTGTTTATGGCCATCGAAAGCTCGTTTATTCCTTTCCCGTCGGAAGTTGTGGTTCCGCCGGCTGCGTGGAAGGCGATGACGGATCCGAATATGAACATCGTGGGCGTCGTTATCAGCGCTACGATCGGCGCAGACATAGGTGCGCTGATCAATTATTATCTGGCGCGATGGCTGGGGCGGCCTTTGGTCTATCGATTTGCACGCTCGCGTTTCGGCCACATACTCTTGATCGACGAAGCCGGCGTGAAGAAAGCGGAAGATTTCTTCCGCCGCCACGGAAAAGCATCGACCTTCTTCGGGCGCTTGGTGCCGGCCGTGCGCCAATTGATCAGTATTCCGGCCGGATTAGCCGGAATGAAGCTGCGCCCCTTCCTGCTCTACACGACTTTAGGTGCGGGGGCTTGGAATACGATCTTGGCCATCATAGGATGGGCCATCTATCGCTTCACGGACCTCAAAACGCCGGAGGATGTCGTTACTTTGGCCACGAAATACAGTCACGAAATTGGCTACGTACTACTAACGGCTGCCGTTCTCATCGTTTGTTTCCTCGTTTACAAGGGCTGGAAGAAGACGCCTGAGGCTGAAGAAGAGGACAACGAAGCCGAGGAAGAGGAGAACGAGGATTAAGCCCGGCATTTTAAGTTACAGACATATATACATGCGTCTAAGGACGTCCGCCGCCGGACCTCGTCGGCGCAAAAACAAATCAAATGTGGATAAAATCGCAGCGCATTAAGGCAGCTTCAATCATCATCGGCTGGCTTTCAAGTTTGGCGTTTGGCGCTTCAGCCCAAAATCCTGTGCTAGCAGATTCGGCGCAAGCGCCGCTCGACTCCGCTATTTTGGAAGCACTCTCCGGCAGGCTGGTTTGCTACTCTGTGCCGCGCACGACGGAACATCAGTGGCTGTTTAGCATAGGGGGTGAAAACTTGCTCGACACTTATCTTTCGCCCTTGGCGTATAAAGGTACGACGATGGGCACAAGTTTTCGCACCGAGCGCTTTACGCATTTCGGCGCCCAACGCTGGACGGTGCGCGCCCGATATTCGCTTCACGCAGCCTATCTCGCTTCGCCCACCGACAACGGCAAGGAATGGGACGCCTTACTTAGCGGAAGCGGCGCCCTACTCTACAATTTTTCGCTCTATACGGGTTGGCGCTTTGCCGCAGGCGGCGCATTGGAAGGCCGGACGGGCTTTACTTACAACACGCGCAACGGAAATAATCCTGCGCAGGGACGAGCCGCAGTGGCCTTCGCCGCAACGGGACTCGCAGAGTACACGCTCCGCGTCGGCAACAAACCGATACACATCCGCACGGAAGCAGATTTTCCGCTGGTGGGTTTGATGTTTTCTCCCAACTATGGGCAATCGTATTATGAGATCTTTTCGCTCGGCCACTACGACAAGAATGTGCGCGTCACGTTCCCGGGCAACGCGCCGGAGGTCCGATGGACCACCACCCTATCCTTACCTTTCCGCAAGGCGCGCTTATCCATCGGTTACGAGGCCGACATTCACCAACGCCGCGTCAACGGTTTGAAATATCACGCCTGGAATCACCGTTTTTTAATCGGATATACGCGCAATATATACGTAGTCAAATGAAAACACCTCTTTGTTTGCGCCATTTCTTTCCCCCTTGCGCCCTACTCCGCCGCCGTGTGCGCCCACTCGCCTCCGCCGGATTGTGGCTTTTACTTGCTTTCACACCGGCGGGTTGCGTTACGGAGGAAGTGGCTTCCGATACGCGCCGCGGCAACTTTGAATCCTGCTGGAAGACGTTGGATGAACATTATTGCTTCTTTGAAGAGAAACAAAAAAGCTTTGGTTTGGATTGGAACGAGGTCCACGCCCGCTACACGCCGATGATCAATGAGCGAATGACGTCGCGCCAATTATTTGAAGTGTTGGGAAAAATGGTCAACGAACTCCGCGATGGGCACGTCAACCTCTCGGCGGCGCACAACGTGAATCGATACGGCGCTTGGTACGATAACTTTCCGATGAACTACAACGATTCGCTGCTCCACAAGTATTTGGGGCGCACTGATGAGTATTACCTTAGCAGTGCTTTGGCCTTTCGCGTGCTCGACGACAACGTGGGTTACGTCCGTTGCAGCACGTTCGACTACGCCTTTGGCAGTGGAAATCTATCAGAAATGCTGCAAACGCTTGGCCCGTGTAGCGGATTGATCATAGACGTGCGCAGCAACGGCGGCGGCATGTTGACCTCAGCGGAGCAATTGGCTTCTCTATTTATTAACGAGCCTATGGTGCGCGCTTTTATACAGCACAAAACGGGCAAAGGCCATCACGATTTTTCTGCGATGCGCCCTATTACGATCCGCCCCTTCGCAGGTCTGCGCTGGCAGAAGAAAGTTTGCATCCTCACCAACCGACGCACGTTCAGCGCCGCCAATAGTTTTGTAGCCTTTCTTAAAGGTTTGCCGAACGTAACGGTTGTAGGCGATCAGACAGGGGGCGGCGGCGGACTTCCTTTCAATGCCGAACTGCCCAACGGGTGGCATTTGCGCTTCTCCGCCTGCCCAATGTACAATGCCGAAGGCCTATCGACCGAAGGCGGCATCCATCCGGACGTCAAAGTCGACATAAGTTCGGCCGACTACGCCCGCAGTTACGATACGATCATCGAGCGTGCGCGGGCCCTACTTCGCGAACAATAGCCAGCGCCTTTGGTTTTAAGACTGCCGGCAATTGGATGCCGCGTTTGTGCAGTGAGCGTAGCCAACCGTGCACGTCTGTTTTCAGCATCGTATCCAGCACTTCTTCAAAAGCAGCTGTTTGCTCCGACGTATATTGATCCGAGCGAACACCCTTGAAAGCATCCAATTCCTCATCGTCATAATACTCTGCCGGTTCCTGCGGTGCAGCGAGCGCACAGTGCATCGTGCATACATCCGTCAAGCCGCAAGCCGCCCGCTGCGGCTGCTGCGTTTCGGGTTCTGCGGTCTCACCATCGGCCCGCCCACTTCTTTGTTTGTAATAATCATATAAGCCAAACAAAGCCGCAAAGCCGAAGAGCGCGAGCAAAGCATATAGAAGTACGTTCATTTCAACAAAGATTGGAGGGCTTCCCAAAAGCCCGGATAAGACTTGTTCACAACTGCCGGCTCAGCAATCTGAAGGCCGGGAAAGCGCAAGGCGCAAGGGGCAAAGGCCAAGGCCATGCGATGGTCCTCATACGTAGCCACGGGCTGCAAATGTGCAGGTGCGGAAGCGTAAGTCACGGAGCGGATGGATTCATCGTTTTCTACCGCCACGGTTATTCCCAATTTGTCCAACTCCCTCGCCAAAGCGGCTAAGCGGTCGGTCTCTTTGATGCGCAGGGTCTGCAAACCCGTGAAGCGGAACGGGCGTTGCAAAGCGGCACACGCCACCACGAGCGACTGCGCCAAGTCGGGCTGTCCGCTCAGGTCAAATACGATTGTGCCCGACTGCATCTCCGTTTTTTCCAACACAGCCCCCTCGGCGCAAAAGGTCGTTTTGACGCCCAAGGGCAAGAAATAATCTTGCACGCGCGCATCTCCCTGCCACGTCTCCTCACGCAGCCCGCGCAAGAGCAAGCGAGCGGCGGGATCGGGTGCTAAAGCGACCGCTTCGTACCAGCAAGCCGCACTGCTCCAATCGGTTTCTACTCGATAGCGGGCCGCCGATTGATAAGGCACCGGCTCTACGACGAGCGTATCTTGCGCCTCCCATCCGGCTTGCGCGCCAAAATGGCGCATCAAGGCCAAAGTCATATTGATGTAGGGGCGCGATACGATCTTTCCTTCCAGCCGAAGGCGCAGCGAACTTGATAAATAAGGGGCAATGAGTAGGACGGCCGAAACGTACTGCGAACTTACACTACCCGATAAGTGCAAACAGCCGCCGCGAAGTTGCCGCCCGCGAATTCGCAAGGGCGGAAAGCCTTCCCTCTCCGCGTAATCAATGTCAGCCCCAAGGCTACGGAGCGCCTCTACGAGCGGACCTATGGGCCGTTGCTTCATTCTTTCGCTCCCCGTGAGCTCGTGCGCTCCGCCGCCGGCGGCATAATAAGCCGTCAGGAAGCGCATCGCCGTGCCGGCGCCGCGTATGTCGACCTGCGCGGCCGACGTTTGCAGTGCTTGCGCCAACAGGCGCGTATCTTCAGCTTGCGAAAGGCCCTGCAGCGTATAATCTCCATCCGCCAAAGCCGCGATGATGAGCGCCCGGTTGCTCAAACTCTTTGAGCCGGGCAAGTCTACGCTCCCGCGCAACGTGGATGGGAAGTATAAAGGATCGGTAACCATACGCTAACAATGGGCAAAAATACAGATAAATTGCGAAACTGTGGGCACAAAAGCCGAAGAGCCGCGACCGCGGTCAGCATTGCGCGACTTGGCGCTTGATTTTAGAGAAACAAAAAGTGGGCAAAAAGCGCGTCCATCCCGCCTATTGCGCTTACGCTCGTGAGGTGAAACCTTTTTTATCACGAGATGAAGCCTTTTTTATCACGAGCGCAAACCTTTGTTGTCGTGATAAAAAACTCAGCTGTTGCGCCGGGAGCCGTTTGTTGCGCACGGCGCACCGTAAAAAAGTCAACATCGGAGTGTGCCTTTCAAGACGTCACCTTCGCCTTTCGCCGCGCAATTAAAAAACGGCGGAGCACCTTGCAAGACTCCGCCGTTCGCCTCTGCCCCTTTCCGAAGAAAAGGACTGAAAACCCGTATATTCAGGCCACAAATGCCGCCTCAACGGCTATGGCATCCGGGAAAATGATGTTGTTTTCCAAATGGATGTGCTCGTGCAGATTGGCCTCGAAAGTCTTAATCTTGTCGAGCAAAAGCCGATAAGAGGCACACGCGTCAGCCGGCGCGGTATAGTTGTTCGTCAGCGCCGCAATGTGGCGATAACGCTCACCCTCGCCGTCGTGTTCCGCCTCCATCACGTTGATAGGCATAGCCACTGAGCCGCAATGGAAAGGTTGCGGATGCTCGCCCCGCGCGATGGCTGCATACATTTCATACATGTAGGGGAACAATACCTGCTCTTCTTTCTGCAAATGCTCCTCAAGTGCTTCCAAAGAGCCTTCGAGCAGCCGCGCAACTTCGTGCAACTCGGGATGATTTTCAGCATGAACCTGCTCAACCTTGTGCATCAGCGAAAGCATCTCAGGGCCGTCGCGACGAATGCCGCGATGATGGATCTTCAAGACGTAATCTATCAATAAATCCGTCGGCCATTGCTTAAAATCGGGGGACGTTCCCGGCTGCGCATGCAAGCCATCAAGCGCAGCAGCCACACGCTCAGGATCGGCATTGGCCTTGCCGACCGCCTCCAGATAGTTGTCGCTGCCGTGGCAACAGAAATCAACCCCAAAATGATGGAACACGTCAGCCGCAGCATAGTTGTCGGCCACGATTTCTCCTACTGTTCGTGAAGCGTACTTGGAAATGTCTTGTGTCATAATCTTATCTCCTAATCTTTATTTGCAGGCAAAGGTAAGCGATCAGCAATGGGAGAGGCGTAACATAAGTAACGCAGCCACAACTTTTAGCCTTTATTCACACTTTTAGCCCGCTGTACGAGATTAGGCCGATCAAAGACTGAGCGCGGCGGAAAGTAGTTGGTAAAAACCGCGTTAGCCGCTTGGTCTTCTATGAAGTTTGGCTTAATTTTGCGGTACCAAAAAACTATTTATTATGTACAATCCGACCAGTTTCCTGCGCGTGGCACTTCCTGCTGCGCTCGAGGCGGGCAAAGCCATATTGGAGATTTATGCTCAACCCACCGAAGGCTGGGAAATAGAAGAGAAAGCCGACCACACCCCACTCACGCTTGCCGACCGACGTGCCAACGATATTATCATGCGACACTTGCGCGCCACGGGACACCCCATTCTGAGCGAAGAAGGGCCACTTCCCGACTATGAAGAGCGCAAGAATTGGCCGGGCCTGTGGGTCGTTGATCCACTGGATGGCACATCGGAATTTTTAAAGCGTAACGACGAATTTACGGTCAACATTGCTTGGGTGCAAGATGGGAGTCCGGCGGCGGGCGTCATTTACTTGCCGGTCACGCATACGCTCTATTTTGGCGTAAAAGGGATGGGTGCATTCAAAGTGGGCGATGTGACCGTGGCAAAATCAGAAGAAGAACTGATTCGCGCCGCGCAACGCTTGCCCATTGAAAAGCAGCGCGAGGGCTTTGTGGTTGTGGCATCGCGCTCTCACCTCTCCGGCGAGACGGAAGCGTATATCGACCAATTGCGTAAGGACCATCCGGACCTGTCTTTAATATCGGCGGGCAGCTCAATGAAGCTCTGCCGTGTGGCAGAAGGATCGGCCGACGTCTATCCCCGCTTTGCGCCGACGATGGAATGGGACACGGCTGCCGGCGATGCGATCGTAAGAGCAGCCGGCGGGGAAGTGGTCGACACGGAACGCCACCAACCACTCGTCTACAACAAGGAAGACTTACACAATCCCAACTTTATCAGTACTTGCAAGAGCTGAAATGGCTCATCCGATAGCACTTACCATCATAGTATTGGTCGGCATCATCGCCGCGCTGATACGCGACCGTCTCCGGCCGGGACTGGTGATGACTTCGGGCGCTATCATTTTTTATTGTAGCGGACTACTCTCCACGAAGGAGTTCTTAGAGGGCTTTGCCAACAAGGGCTTGATGACGGTAGCCTTACTCTTTCTGGTCAGTGAAGGAGTGAGGCGATCCGGACTCTTGGAGAAGTTTGTTGGCCACGTACTCCCCAAACAGCAGACATCCATCAAGGGCACGCAACTCCGCGCCTTGCCTTTCGTAGCTTTTATTTCGGCTTTTCTGAATAACACGCCGATCGTCGTAATCTTTGCGCCGATGCTGAAACGCTGGGCGGAGCGCAGGCATTTGTCGGCCACAAAATTTTTAATTCCCCTCTCTTATGCCACGATTCTGGGCGGTATGTGCACGCTCATCGGAACGTCGACCAACTTGGTGGTAGACGGATTGGTGACGGAGGCAGGCTATCCGGGATTTTCGATGTTTGAGATCGGCAAGGTGGGCATCTTTATTGCCTTTTTCGGACTGCTTTACTTGATTCTCTTTAGTGATCGACTGCTTCCCGAAGCGCGCGAGCCGATTAACTTGGCCGACGCCGGTAATTTCAAGGGCAAGGATCTTCAGCGCATTGAGGTGGTGCTCTCGGCGCGCTTTCCGGCGATCGGGCGATCGGTTTTCGACTTCGATTTCAAAAAGAAATACGGGGCTTTTCCCATAGAAATATCGCGCGGAGGTAAGACGATCTTAATGCGGGATATGCGTAAGTTGAATTATCGTGAAGGGGACACGGTCGTATTGATGGCTGACCGAAACTTTATGGAGAACTGGGGCGATTCTTCTTTCTTCTTGATGGTCTCCGGCGAACAGGAGACGGAGCCAAAGATGGCGCGTTGGAAGAGATGGACGGCGTTGGGCTTGCTGATCACCATGATCATCGGTGCGACGCTGGGCGAAATGAATAAGGGGGAAGCCGGTGGAAGTTTCCGGCCGGATATGTTCTTCTTCGCCGCAGTCGTAGCCTGCTTAATGGCTTGGCTTCAGATTTACCCGCCAAGGAAGTATACGAAATTTATCTCTTGGGATATTCTCATTACCATAGCCGGGGCCTTTGCCATCAGCAAGGCAATGCTTAACTCCGGACTCGCCGGCGCTATCGCGCAGTTTGCCATCGGGCTGACCGATCGGTTTGGGCCTTTAATCTTACTCGCCGTGATTTTTATCATCACCGACTTGTTTACAGAATTGATGACCAACAACGCGGCAGCAGCCCTGGTTTTTCCCATTTCTCTATCCATTGCCGAAAAGATGGGCGTTAGTCCGATGCCTTTCTTTATTACGATTTGCATAGCCGCGTCGACGAGTTTCGCTACGCCTATCGGCTATCAAACAAACTTGATTGTGCAGGGTTTGGGTGGCTATCGGTTTGCAGATTTTACACGCGTAGGCCTTCCACTCAATATTTTGGCCTTGGTCATTACGATCCTGCTCGTGCCGGTATTTTGGCCGTTTTAGGCAACTCACAGTATAAGCAAAACAAAACGCCCTCCGAAAGCTTGCTGCTCCGGTGGGCGTTTTGTTGTATCCTTATGATAGGGATTATTTTAATTGTCCTACTTTAATCAGATACTCGGCTATCTGCACGGCATTGAGGGCTGCACCTTTGCGAATCTGATCGCCCGTAAGCCACAAAGTGAGTCCGCAGGGATCAGCAAGGTCTTGACGGATACGACCCACATATACATCGTCGCGACCGGCACTTTCAAGCGGCATAGGATAGCGCCCGTGAGCGGGATCATCGACTAAGGTGATACCCGGCGCGGCAGACAGAGCGCTACGCACGGCCTCGACGGAGACGGGCGCTTCTGTCTCAATCCAAATATTCTCGCTGTGAGAGCGCAGACTGGGGACGCGGACGCAGGAAGCGCTGGTCTTCACGTCGGAATGGAGAATCTTGCGCGTCTCATAGAACATCTTCATTTCTTCCTTGGTGTAGTCGTTGTCGGTGAAGACGTCGACTTGCGGAATCATATTGAAAGCCAACTGATGGGGAAACTTATCGACCTTTACTTCCTCCCCGTCGAGCACTTGACGACACTGCTCTTGCAATTCTTGCATCGCAGCTGCTCCGGCACCCGATGCGGCCTGATAAGTAGAGACGCGGATGCGCTTGATCGGCGATAGGGCTTGGATAGGCTTCAAAGCTACGACCATAATAATCGTAGTACAGTTGGGGTTGGCGATAATGCCGCGTGGACGGTTCAAGGCGTCCTCTGCGTTACATTCGGGCACGACCAAGGGAACATCGTCATCCATACGGAAAGCGCTGGAGTTGTCGATCATCACGGCACCGTGCTTGGTAATCGTCTCGGCATAGCGCTTCGAAGCACTGCCGCCGGCAGAGACAAAGGCTACGTCCACGCCGCGGAAGTCGTCATTCTCTTGCAGAAGTTTCACTTCGTAATCGCGGCCTTTAAAAGTATAGGTGCGGCCCGCACTATGTGGTGAGCCAAAAAGAAGGAGTTCGTCTACGGGGAAGTTTCGCTCGGTCAAGACTCGCAGAAACTCTTGCCCGACAGCGCCACTGGCGCCTACTATTGCTACTCGCATTTTGTTTATTTGCTAATTTGTTATGTCCTTTTCTGAAAGGAAATGCTACTATTCAGAAGACGGAAGGATAAATGCTCCGTCGTATTGTCGGCAAAATTAAAAATTTTAGGGCGAAAGTCCTTATTATGCGAAAGAAAATTCGTTACTTTGCAAAAAATAACAGGCCGCGAGCGCTCTTTCCGACAAACAAGAAGCCGGCCGAGGCTACTTTTGGCGGTTCGGCTGTGCGCTACGCATTTTAGTCGACACAAAAAGAGAACTATGCGCTTCGCTTTAGGCGGGCAGGCAGGACGCGAACCAAGCCGCAAGGCTACGCGCTCAACGAAGCACACTAACGTGAAGCCTCCTTCTCGCCGCATAGACCATACATTATTATATATATGATCCCTTTACCCATCACTGACCCCACGTGGATTTTCTTCATCGTTCTCAGCATCATTCTGATTGCGCCGATGATCTTGGAGCGCCTGCGTGTACCGGCCATTGTGGGAATGATTGCGGCCGGCGTGTTGATCGGCCCGCACGGCTTCAACATCTTGGCTCGCGATAGCAGTTTTGAGCTTTTCGGCAAGGTGGGCCTTTATTACATTATGTTTTTGGCAGCGCTTGAAATGAACTTGCAAGACTTGTGGAAGATACGCTACAAAGCCTTGGTCTTCGGCCTGCTGTCTTTCATTATCCCGATAGCTTTAGGCTTCGGCGCCAATACGCTCATCTTAGGCGCTTCGGTCGTCGCGGGCGTTTTGATGTCGGCGATGTACGCTTCTCACACGCTGGTTTCTTATCCGATCATCTTGCGCTACGGCCTTTCGCGGCGCGAGAGCGTCAATCTCGCGGTAGGCAGTACGATCGTAGCCGATACGCTGACGCTCTTAATGCTGGCCGTCGTAGGCGGATCCTTCAAAGAGGCGCCCTCCGACTTCTTTCTCCTTTGGCTAGTCTTAAAGACGATAACCATTGGCGCTACGATTGTCTTCTTGTTTCCGATGGTCGCTCGCCTTTTCTTTAGAAGTTTCAACGAGGGCGTCATACAATATATATTTGTCTTAAGCCTCGTCTTCTTAGGTGCAGGCTTGATGGAGTTTGTCGGCATGGAGGGCATTTTGGGTGCTTTCTTAGCCGGTTTGGCGCTCAACAAACACATTCCGGCCACAAGTCCGCTGATGACGCACATCGAGTTTGTCGGCAATGCCTTGTTCATCCCTTATTTCCTCATCGGTGTAGGTATGATTGTCAACGTCGGTGCCTTGCAAAGCATTGAAGCCGTAAAGATTGCCCTCGTTATGATCCTCGTCAGCACACTGGGCAAATGGTTGGCCGCACGCCTCGTGCGGCAACTGTATCACCTAAACCGCACGGAGGGCGCTTTGCTCTTCGGCCTTACGAATGCGCGCGCCGCAGCTACCTTGGCAATCGTTATTGTGGGCTACGAGATACATCTGCCCGACGGCAGCCGACTGCTCAACGAGCAGGTCTTAAACGGGACGATGCTCTTGATCTTGGTTTCTTGCCTGATTAGTTCGCTCGTCACGGAGCGCTCGGCGCGCAAGTTGGCCTTAGACACGGAGGAAACACCTGCCCGCCCCGATACGGTGCAGCCGCATATGCTGATCGCCTTGAGTAATCCGACGACGGTCGAGCCTTTGATAAATATGGCTTTACTACTCCGCTCTACGCAGAAACGGACGCTCATCACGGCTGTCAATATCATCAGAGACGATAAGCCCAATGCGCACGAAACGGGCCTGCAACTCCTTGAAAGGGCGGCGCAGATAGCGGCCTCGGCCAATGTGCACGTGCAGACGCGCAGTCGGTGGTCGGTCAACATCGTCAGCGGGCTTTCTCACTCGATGAAGGAGGCGGATGCCAATGCACTGATGATCGGACTTCACCACAAGGCACACTTGTTTGAGAAGTTTTTTGGCCGTTTGGCCACAGACCTTTTCCGCGCCGTCGACAAGCAGATTATCGTGTATCGTCCGCTGTCTTCGCCCAATACGATTCGCCACTTGCAACTCTTTGTCCCGAACAATGCGGAATACGAACCGGGCTTCGCGGAATGGGCCGCTCACATCGCCCAACTGGCGGGGCAATTGAGCTGTCGGATCAACGTGCACGCCGGCAAGCATACGCAACGAGCGTTGAAAATCTTCTGGACAAAACAGCGCTACAGTTTGCAGGCTACATATAATGAGTATACTGATTGGGACAACTTCCTGCCCTTGGCCATACAGACGCGCGAAAGCCATTTGGCCGTCTTTATCATTGCGCGGCCGGGGACGCTTTCTTATCAAAACTACTTTGCGCGAATGCCTGAACAGTTGGAGCGTCACTTTACGGCGCGCAACTTGATGATCATTCTGCCGGCTCAGTATCGCGGCACTTACGGCCGAGAAGATTCTTTGCCACCCGCCTGAGCGTGCAGGCGCTAAGCTATTGCTATGGACTATGCTTTGCCTAAGCCTTTAACCTCTTGTTATCAATCAGAGTATGTATAAGGAGAGATAACATTCCACTTAAATAAATAAGCCCTACCACAAAAAAAGGAAGAAATAGCGCTTTAATGAAAACATTAAGCCTATCTTTGCAACACTTTACGCTCATAATGCCCCGTGTTGCTCGAGACAGAAAAGAGCAATAGTCAGATAAAGACAACCGGCAAAACGGTAAACTATCAATCTTAATAATATGAAAAAGACATTGTATACATTGCTCCTCACCCTGCCACTCCTTTTTACGAGCTGCGGAAAAGTAGGCAATTATGGCTATCCAAGTAAAGTTGTTTTCAATAATTCAGGAGGCAGTAAAGAGGTAAAAGGGAATGATTATCCAGATATGATAGAAATTGCAGACTATGATGGAGAAAGTAATGCAGTACAACTACACCAAGCTGGCGACTCGATGATTGTCTCCTACCAATGGCTGACTGTTAAAGCAAAGAAAGGAGAACGCAAGTTTACAATAATTGCAGAGCCCAAGAAAGGAGGGAAAAGCAGAAAACTATATGTCTATGCCGACATAGATCCCACAGAACCCGGAATGCCGGCTGAAATCAAAGTTGTGCAGTAAGCTGTATCTCCTTGCTAAGGAAACAATATATGATGAATCACATCCATAAGAAAACGAGAATTGCTTTCTTTGCTTTACTCCTCACCCTGCCGCTACTTTTCGCCGGCTGCGGCGAAACGGGCAACTATGGCTATCCAAGTAAAGTTGTCCTGACCAAGAGCGGAGGCAGCAAAGAAGTAAAAGGAAATGATTCCCCCTATCTGATCGAAATACACGATTATGATGGGAATGGAGAAGTAAGTAAAGTATTTGGTGCCGCTGGCGATTCAATGATTGTAAGTTACCAATGGCTTACCATCAAAGCCAAGAAGGGCGACACCAAACTCCAACTTATTGCCGCTCCCAAACAGTCGGGTAAAAGCCGGACGCTTTATGTTCACGCTCCCGTTATGGACACCGGAGCTGAAATCAAAGTAGTGCAATAAACGATATCTCGTTTCTAAGAAACAAACATTATGCGTCAACTCGATAAGAAAACAAAAGGGGCTTTCCTCACCTTACTCCTCACCTTGCCGCTACTTTTCACCGGTTGCGGAAAGACGAGCAACTATGGCTATCCAAGCAACGTAAACTTCAGTAATGAAGGCGGTAGTAAAGAGATTAAAGGCAATGATTCCCCTTATCTGTTAGGCATAGCAGACGATGACGGAGACAGCGAAGCTGCTCAGATTCAACAAGACGGCGACTCAATGAACATCAGCTACCAATGGCTGACCATTAAAGCCAAAAAAGGAGAGTCAAAGTTCACGCTGATTGCCCAACCCAAGCAAGGCGGCGGTAGCAGAACCTTGCGTGTCTATGCAGGCATAGACCCCACAGATATGGATAATATGGCTACGATTAAAGTCGTGCAATAACCCGGCAAACTCACACGAAAAAAGCCTGCTTCTTTATGGAAGCAGGCTTTTTCTGACCCTTGAACTTCCTCGAGAATCAGGCGCCTTTATTCGGGCGAGTACACACAGCAGTCGTCAGACGAGATGCAACGGCTCAACGCGTTGCATTCACCTGCCGCTCAATCTCTTCAGGCGTTATGGCAAACGTAACCCGCTTAACCGATTGCTCACTCCAAAATACAAGTTTTAACCCCAAGTGAGCCTCGACCAGCGAATTCACAAACGTACTCAGCTCTTCATCGTCCTTTACTATAATTGTCTGCAACACTGCCCCTTTTATTATATCTGCCCCTTCTTTACCTTCCAACATGTGCAAATCGTCCATCGTCAGATCCGATTCGTCTGTTTTAATCTTATAGACTAGATTGTCTCTCTCCAGATACAGATCAGTGAGCGAAAGTCCATTGCCCCATTCTTGAGGCAATGTTTTCCGCATCTCTTCGACGATTGAATGAAGCAGATCAACGTTAACAAACAATCCCTTATTTAGCTCTGCCAACTCGGCAGAAGTCATCGTAAGCACAGTCTCCTTTTTAGAGGGCATTACGCTTATGTTCACCTTAAGATTCAAGCCCGTTTTGGCAAAGAGCGCCACCTCTGCATCCTTCGCTTCATACAGCGTCTTCACAAAATTACCCTTATAAAGCGAGAGCATGGTCTTAAACTGCTCAAAATCGCCCACCAGCTCGTCCGGCACATCAACATACATCACGAAGTCGCTGTCTGTAACCTCTACTCGCGTTAACTTCACACCGTTACCATATTCCTTAGGTAAGTTTTTCTGAAGGGCTTGGATAGATTGAGCAAACTGCGCACGGAGTTCTGTCTGCGTCTGCGCCTCCAAACCCAACACACAGACCATTGCAAACATCAGACTTAAATAAAACTTTTTCATATACTGCAAATTCATTATTTCACACATACACTTATCTTTCTGCTCATCGGCCTGATGCACCCGCACCGCAAAAACCGCACAAGCTGCGCGTCTGCTGCGCCCGCCCAAACAGCAGTAAGCGCGTAGGCAGCACACACTTTTGACGAATAAAGCAACTCATCTGCTCCACGGCTATGCGCCCCGCCATCGGCCTATTAGCAAATGCAAAGATATGTAATATAACCCTACCACACAAGCCTTCCAAGAGAAACGACAAACCGATCTGTTTCAGGGAGAAGCGCGTCCCAACTTTGCCCGAATAGTTGGGACAAAATTTCCAAGCCTAGAAAAAAAACTCCCAAGCCTAAGAATTAAAGTCCGCAACCTTGAAATTTTTACACCAACCGCTTGCAACAAAAACGATCACCGCATCATTTTTTTACATCCCCGCACCTCGTCCGCGCTCGCTCCGTTATCAGTCTGCCGGCGAGTAAGAACATCTCTATTTAATACCAACAAACCCGAAGAAGCGAGGAGAAAGGAACAGCGAAATATATCTGGCATTATAAATAAAACTTAAGTTTCCAAACAAAAAATGGACTTCTTCAGACCTCGAATCACAATTTAATTACATAAAAAGGTCAAATTACACATACTTATGTGAGAAATATTGTATATTCGCAGGGTCGAAACTGAGATATAAGTTTTTTTTGGCGTGTACCCATCTATAAATTCCTTCAGGCTTACAACCTCATAGGATTTACCTAATACTTGAGCATACCCAAGACACTCCGCAGGCGCTCAAGACAAGACGCTCTACATAAAGCGCCGCCGAAAAACGAAGCACACTATAATTTAATGCTTGTTATAAATTTAATAAATGTCAAATGCTTATGAAAAATCTCTTCTTGGTGTCGCTTTTGACACTATTTGCCCACTGCGCAATGGCCCAGATACCAGCAGATGGTAGCCTAAACGACTATGGTTTACTTTCACAGAAAGCAAAAGTTGTTCGGCAAACTAAATACAATTTGAAAAAGGCTCTGCCGGTTAAAGACGAGGAAATCATCAAGGACAAGCCTGCCGGTGAAGAAGTGGAGGAAATACAGCGCAAGTCTATTTGTGCCGTACCGGAGACCGGAGGTGCCGCTTTTTCGCGTCAAACCTGCGCCTTAGCCACGTATGTTGTAGGTGAAGACAAGCATCTTTATCTATTCAATGCGCTTGGCAAATGTTATACTTTCTCATACACCAAGTTGGAGGCTGACGGAGAAGGCAGATACACGCTCCACACTCCGCAAGCCATCGATATGGGCTATAACGATAACGGCGATAAGATCAAGCTTTACGCCACCCGTTTGGTACTCGCTCAAGAGGGAGACGATTGGGTGTATGTCCCCGAATTTGACAGCAAAGAGCAGTTTAAGGGTGATGTTCATTTCACACTCACTGATGGCGTGTTGGCGCAAGAAGATGAGGGGACGAACCCGGAAGTAGAACTACCCAATGTCATCATCGGACTCACTGACAGCGATGGACAATGGCAGGGCTTTGCCACTTCCAACATTCTTATACGGCCCTTTAAAGAAGAGAAGACGGAGTTTCCGGAAGAACTGGAGCCTGAAAACTTCACGCTTGCTTATACAGACGTTCGAGGCAACGCAAAGGAAGAAAACATAAAGGTGGCGCTAACGGAAACAGAGGCCTACGTGCTGTGCCCTTATGCGTTTAGCGGCGAGGACAACGATGCTTTATGGTTAAAAGGCGAGATAAAAGGAAACAACATTACTTTTAAGACGCAATACATGGGCATTGCCGAGGATGAGCACGCCTATGTCTTCTTGCTGCCGGCAACTTGTTCGTTCAGAACAGACGAGGAAGGCCAAAAACATATGCAGGCAGAAAAAGCAGATGAGATCGTTTTCAACTATGATAAGGCGGCAAAAAAACTGGTAAGTGCGCCCAATGGCTTAATGCTGATCAACGAAGGCGGCGAAACGATCTCTCCGTGGGCGGCCTATGGCGAACCTACCATTAAAGTCTATGATATGACCTTGCGCAAGCCGGCTGCACCGACAATAAAGGAAGTTTCGCCTTACGACGAATCAGATGGTATGAGTGTAAAGTTCATGATGGAAACCAAAGACGTAGATGGCAAATACATTATGCCCGACTACCTGTATTATAATGTATACTTCGACACGGATGAGAAGCCAATGACATTTACGGAAGAGGCTTATTCGGGTTTGGATGAAGATATGACAGACATTCCCTACCTATTCGAGGACAAGCAGTTTTTCTATTTCCAAGGCGATATGCACTTATTCTATGCCTTGGTTGAAAACTACAAGAAGGTGGGCGTGCAAGTCCTTCATAAGATAGGTAACGAAGTGAGTCGATCAGAAATTGTATGGACGAATAACCCGTACACAAAAATAACCGATATAGACGCTGACGCGAAGATCGTAAAGACAACTTACTACGACCTTTCCGGTCGCACAATACCTACGTGTGAAAAGGGAATCTACATAAAGGAAGTAACCTACAGCAACGGCAAGAAAACGACGTCAAAAGTTGTTAGATAGTCGTCAACTGAAAGGTAGAAAAAGTTGTATCTCCAATCGGTCATTAGGCCACCATATATATAATTCTTAATTATGGTATTGTGGTCTAATGACCGATTGGGGTTTATACTTTGTATTTCACGAAGGCGCATCAAAGCAAATGTTTTGATACGCCTTCTTTTTGTTGTGATAAAATGAGAAAAAACGATGATCAACCTTGCGAGAATGGATACGTTGCAAAACGTAGCTGAGAGTATAATCCACAAATCCTTATAATAAAGGAATTACGCGAACAGCGAGCTTGTCAGAGTCGCACAGCTTCGATCGTATAACCTTCCTGATGGAGCGCTTCGAGGATGCCCGGATCGGAGGGTACACCCGTAAGGTGAAAGAGACCGACGACAAAGAGCGTAGGTTTCTGCTGCATCATCGGCCGCATCACTTTCAGCCATCTTTTGTTGCGGGGAGAGATTTGGAGCTTTTCTGCCGCCTGATCTATAGTCTCGCCATTACTCTTCACCATCACTTCGACTACACCTCGGCTATCTTGCGCCATATAAGCCGTCAAGAAGCGCTCCCAATCTGAGCAAGAATTCTCCAATGCGCACAGAACAACAACTAATAGTTTGGCACGCTCCGCGACATTACCCATCGATGCTATATTGGTGCGGAAATTACTAAGAAAGGTAGAATCAATCTTTACCTCGCTAAAGTCCATAATGAGCGAGGGCAGCATTTCTTTCTGATATTCGAGGGATTCCAACTGTGCATATTCTTTATGAAGGCTATCGGCCAAAGTGCCCATATAAAGATCTATCACTTGCGACTTACTCTCAGGCGACATTCCCATCCGCCCGTAGCCCATTGCCTTAAACATATATAAGGCCATTTGCTGCATAGGCAAGGCTATGACGCCCGGATCGTAACGCCACCAACAAGAGTCAGCGCCACTGATATAATGCTCCAAATGATAATGATGAATAAGCGAATCGACCAGATGAAAAGCTTCGGGCGAGACAACTTGCATCTGACTGTCGGCAGGTAGCGTAATATGCGGAAGCAACTGCTCCATAAGTGCTTTAGACGCAGCTTCATTTTTCCGGTTAAACGCTTCCAACTGACGAACGTCGACTTCCGTAACAATACGATCAACGCCGGAAGCAATGTTCATAAAAGCACGACTGCGCGTAACAAACTCGTGGGGCAAGACGTGAAGCGCCCCAAAGAGATAGGAAGGTTTCGTCAAGCCCTTGCCCGAGATGCGATACATAATCGCACTTGGAATCGTATCCGCAGGCGTAGGCGGCGCAGCTTGTGCAACTAAGCCGGACAGACTCGTCAGGCAGAACATCAGCACAATAAGCGGACGGCATAAAGTGCACCGTCGCATCGTCATTGTACGTATTATCATAGCGTTATGGTGTAATGAGCAGGCGCAGGCTGTCGGCTTTTGTGCGCACTTTCAGCCAGTTTTGCAACTGCTTTCGCTCTGTCTTATCCAAGCCTTTAGGACTTCCCACTACGGCCAACACGTATTGGCGGGCCGAAGAAGTATCGGTGCGCGCCTCAGTGACACGCGACAAACTGATGCTGGCTACTGTCGGATAAACGGCTTTCACTTCGTGGCGAATGTCTATGCCCATCTGACTATATTGTGCATAGCCCTTCAACTGCTCTTCCAAACGGCTGACCTGCTCAGCCTGCATAAGCAACTTCTGCTTATCGGTCCCACTTTGGCCCGCCCCCGCCTGAATGGTTTGACTCAACAGCAAGCTATCTGAATGCGCACCTTGAATGATGTGTAAACGATAATCACCCAATTGATAATTGGCTAACCGCGCCTGCGCTTGCTTGATTTCTTCGGCCGTGATCGGTTTGCCCAGCGCCACGATCTCAAGAAGCTTGGTCTTCTCATCCCTTCTCTGCGAGAGGATCTGCGTTGCCTTAAAGGCCAACTCATTCTTGGTAAATCTCCGCATATTGCTATCCAACACACTCTCGCGAATGATCTGAACCGTCATATAGGCCGCAGGCAACATCGTAAGCACGACAATGCCTATGATGTATCTCTTCACCTTTGAAAACCGAGCAGCGTCAATAAACTGCTTACGTCGAAACCGCAGCAGCCTTACACCGACAAATGTGGACAAAGCGATGAAGACCGTATTGATAAAGTAAAGATAAAAAGCGCCGAAGAAGAAAGAGAAGTTGCCCATAGCCAAGCCATAACCGGCCGTGCAGAGTGGCGGCATAAGCGCTGTAGCAATGGCTACACCCGGAATCACATTGCCCTTTTCTCCAACAGAGAGTGCCAAGACACCGGCAGCCCCGCCACAGAGCGCAATCAGTACATCGTAGAGCGTGGGCGAAGTGCGCGCCAACAGTTCAGATTGTGCCTCAGTCAGCGGCGTAAGCAAGAAATAAATGGTCGCTGTAATCACACCAATGGTTGTAGCTAACAGATAATTCTTCAGCGAACGACTCAAGAGCCTTGAATCATTAGTACCTACGGAGAGTCCCATTCCGACAATCGGGCCCATCAATGGAGAGATAAGCATGGCGCCGATAACAACGGCCGTCGAGTTAACATTCAAGCCCAGCGAAGCAATAAAGACCGCAAAGACGAGAATCCAAAGGTTTGCGCCGTAAAACGTGACACCTCTACTAATTCCCTGTATGATTTCTTCCTCATTCTCTTTATAAGGCAAGGCGTTGAAACATCCTTTTATGACTTGCCAAAGCGTCTTGTTTGTGTGTTGCATAAGATAACTTGTAAAATGATTAATGATAGATTCTCTGCAAAAATACGATTATTTTCCCGCTGCAAGCACTTCGAGTCGCAAAAAAGTCCGCTTGACGCCATTTTCCGCCACGAGCGCAGCATTTGTTTAGTTCCGCTCAAGAAAAGCGCCGCAATCCGTCAGCGCAAACCGAAGTTTATGCGCTTTCATTCTTCTGAATTAATTCTGCAACGCCTGTGCATCGTATGCTTAAAATTTGTAACTTTGCCGAAAACTATAGCGCGCCAATCCACGTATATTATGGACGCAACGAAGAATATTTATCCCGTCTTCGACAAGATGGCCGACCGCTCTGCCCACGAGGCCTTACTCGGGCAGCGTGGCGTGATGCTTTGGTTTACCGGCCTAAGCGGATCGGGAAAGACTACGCTGGCTTTGGCTTTAGAGCGCGAACTCTTACAACGGGGGCGCCTCTGTCGACTGCTCGATGGCGACAATATCCGCACGGGACTGAATAGTAACTTAGGCTTTAGCGCCGAAGATCGCCGCGAGAATATTCGCCGCATCGCTGAGGTAGGTAAACTCTTCGTAGATACCGGCATTATTACGATAGCGGCTTTTATCAGTCCAACGCAGGCTATGCGAACGATGGCTGAAGAGATCATCGGGGCGGAGCACTTCAAAGAAGTTTATATCTCTACCCCATTGGAAGTCTGCGAAGCGCGCGACGTAAAAGGCTTGTATGCTCGTGCTCGCCGTGGCGAGATCCCTAACTTTACGGGCATCTCTGCGCCTTTTGAAGCGCCGCAGCACCCGGCACTTTCTTTAGACACTTCGCGCCTCGACTTTTCGACTTGCCTGCAACGCCTGCTCGACTTGGCTTGTCCGCCAACAACAGGACCGGACAGCGGCAAAAACACATAACGACACGACTAAAGACAAAGACGACGGAAAAGTGCTTACGACAAACGAACGAACAAGATGAACAACCAAAATATAGCATCCTACAGCCTCAGCCACCTGCAAGAATTGGAGGCCGAAGCTATTCATATCATTCGCGAAGTAGCGGCCGAGTTTGAAAACCCCGTAATGCTTTACAGCATCGGGAAAGACTCGGGCGTTATGGCGCGCTTGGCAGAGAAGGCCTTTTATCCGGGCCGCCCGCCCTTCCCGCTGATGCACATTGACTCAAAGTGGAAGTTTAAGGAGATGATTAGTTTTCGCGACAACTACGCTCGCGAGCACGGTTGGCAACTTATCGTCAAGAGCAACGACGAAGCCTTTCAAGCCGGCGTAGGGCCTTTTACGCACGGATCTAAAGTTCATACGGATTTAATGAAGACCCAAGCCCTGCTGGAGGGTTTGAAAGAATACGAATTTGACGCAGCCTTCGGCGGCGCCCGCCGCGACGAAGAGAAATCGCGCGCAAAAGAGCGCATCTTCTCTTTTCGTGATGAGTTTCAACAGTGGGATCCAAAGAATCAACGGCCCGAACTCTGGGACATCTATAATACGCGTATCCACAAAGGCGAAAGCATCCGCGTCTTTCCTTTGAGCAATTGGACGGAACTGGATGTATGGCAATACATACGCTTAGAGAAGATCCCTATTGTGCCTTTGTATTACGCCAAAGAGCGCCCCGTTGTCAACATAGATGGGCAATGGATTATGCCGGACGACGAACGCCTTCCGGAGAAGTATCGCGATAAAATAGAGATGCGCAAGGTGCGCTTCCGCACTTTAGGCTGCTGGCCGCTGACGGGAGCCATAGAGAGCGAAGCTGATACGATAGAAAAGATCGTAGAAGAAATGATGACAACCAACAAGAGTGAGCGCACGACGCGTGTGATCGACTTCGACCAAGAAGCATCGATGGAGCAGAAAAAACGCGAAGGCTACTTCTAAATCAAAGACGCAAGCGCAACAACCCAACAAACAGAAGCACCATGCACAGCAATCCTTCCAACCCCATAAGTAAGGCGCAAAGTTCTATCGAAGCTTTTCTCGATCAAGACGAACGCAAAGACCAACTGCGCCTATTGACGGCCGGCTCTGTCGATGACGGGAAGTCTACGCTCATAGGCCGCCTGCTCTTTGATAGCAAGAAATTATACGAGGACCAACTCGTAGCGCTTCGGCGCGACAGTAAGCGCGTCGGCAACGCGGGTGAGCACATCGACTACGCACTCCTACTCGACGGACTCAAGGCTGAGCGCGAAGAAGGCATCACGATCGACGTCGCTCATCGCTATTTTTCGACCAACAAGCGCAAGTTTATCATTGCAGATACGCCGGGCCACGAACAATATACGCGTAATATGATCACAGGTGGCTCTACGGCTAACCTCGCGATCATTTTAGTAGATGCACGCAACGGCGTTATTACGCAGACGCGGCGTCATACGTTTCTGACCTCACTCTTGGGGATTCGCCACCTTGTCTTGGCGGTCAACAAGATGGACTTGGCAGCTTTCGATGAAAAGGTTTTTAAGAATATTGTTGCTGATTTCCGCACTTTTACCACGCCTTTGGGCTTAGACGACGTCACCTGCATTCCGCTCTCCGCCTTAGAGGGCGACAATGTCGTAGAAAAGAGCGACCGTACGCCGTGGTACGACGGCCCGAGTTTGCTCGAATTCTTAGAAAACGTCCATATTGGCAACGACCATAACTTAAAAGATTTCCGCTTTCCCGTGCAATACGTCTCGCGCCCCAACTTAGACTTCCGCGGCTTTTGCGGAAAAGTGGTTTCGGGCGTAGTGCGCGTCGGCGATGAAGTGTGTGCGCTGCCTTCAGGCAAACGTTCGCGCATCAAGCGCATTGTTAAGCCTTACGCGCCCTCTGTTCCGACGACCGACAAGGGCTGTGCGGAAGAAGCGTATGTAGATTATGCCTTTCCGCCTCAAAGTGTGACGCTCGTTCTAACAGACGAGATCGATGTGAGTCGCGGCGAGATGCTCGTACACCCCGACAGCCTTCCTTTTGTAGGCCGCACGTTCTCAACAATGCTGGTCTGGATGGACGAAGAAGCAATGAACGACCCCAAGAAGTCGTATTATCTGAAGCAGACGACCAACACGACGCGCTGCCGCATTGACCATATCGACTACAAAATCGACGTCAACACGATGGAGCATAGCGCTGTGACGGCCCTGCACCTCAACGAGATCGCCCACGTTGCTATTCAGACGTCCAAACCCCTTTTCTTTGATGCTTACGGCAGCAATAAGCCGACCGGCTCTTTCATCTTGATCGACCCGATCACCAACAGCACCGCCGCCGTTGGTATGATTATCGCACCGGTTACGGAAAAGGACTTGCACGCAGCTGATGCACTGCCAACTATCGACTTGCGCCGACTCGACATTGCGCCGGTTCATCACAAAGCAGTACGCAAGGTAGTCGAGGCGCTATCACGCCAAGGTCTTGATGTCAAACTTATTGAATAATCACGCGCCGCAGCAGTGCAACCCCGCTGATAGGCGCCCCACGATAAAGCATTTATTTAACCCGCAAATAACCGCCGCAGCAAGCGGCACAAATAAACAAACTATGAGAAGAACTTTACCTATTCTTGCGTTCCTGCTTCTATCTATCATGCAGGTATGTGCGCAACAAAAGATCTATGACTTCCAAGCAGGCAAACTCTTTTACAAAATTACGAGTGCTGAAAAGCGCACGGTCGACGTCACGCCGGAGCTTGACGAACTCGTGAAGGCCAACGGCACGTTCTACAACAATCCGCTCGAAGGCGACATCGTGATCCCCAATAAGGTGGAGCACCAAGGACAGCAATATTACGTAAGCGGCATTCGCGACAACGCCTTCGGCGGATGCGGAAAGATCACGTCAGTCTCCATTCCGGCCAACGTTGGGCGCTTAGGCGACCAAGTCTTTCTCTCTTGCACCGGACTGAAGCGCATCACGGTCGACCCCGAAAACCCGATGCTGAAAGACATCGACGGCGTTCTCTTCGACAAGAGCGGAAAAAAGCTGCTCTCTTTTCCCAATATGCGGACGGCCAACTATGAAATGCCCGAGGGAACGGTTGAAGTGGCACCGGCTGCGTTCTTCCTTTGCAATGCCGTAGAGACCGTTAAGTTTCCCTCCACGTTGAAAAGCATCGGCCTTCTCGCCTTCGGCCACTGTCTGAAGTTGCGCGAAGTGACGGTACCGGAAAGCGTTACGGAACTTGGCGACTTCGCTTTCTACAACTGCACTGCGCTGGAAAAGGCCATCATCAAGGCCGACATCTCTGAGATCAAACAATATATGTTCAGCCGCTGCACTGCACTGAAGGAAGTATCAATCCCCTCATCTGTCGAGTTTATCCGCACGTGGGCCTTTGGCGATTGCGCCCCGATGAAATCCATCACGCTACCCGAAGGTCTGAAAGGCATCGATGCTGAAGCCTTCAACGGTTGCTCATCGCTCAATGAGATCACGCTACCTGAAGGTTTGGAGCAACTCGGTGCCCACGCTTTCGACCGCTGCAAGGCGCTCAAGAGCATCACGTGCTTGCGCAACGAACCTTTAGTGCAAGGCGTGACGATGGGCGTTAGCGTCTTTGACGGTGTAGATAAAAACCTTTGCGAACTAAAGGTGCCCCGCGGCTACAAAGATCAATATGCAGCTGCCGAACAGTGGAAAGAATTTACCAATATTTCTGAGCACGACCTCACGGGCATCAGTCTTCCGATCAATCAAGACCGGACAATGAAGACGGCAATCTTTACGCTCAACGGCCAACGCTTGCCGGCCAACGCGCAACCCGCACAAGGCCTCTACATCATCAACGGCAAGAAAGTCTACGTCAAGTAATACGATAAGCATAAAGCAATTATACCGTTTCCGGAGCGACCCCTTGCAGACCAAGAATCTGCAGCGGGTCGCTTTGCTTTATCTACCCTTTCGTAGCTACCCTCACGTGCCTTCTGCGGCGCACATCAACGCGCATACAAGTTGATATTCAAGGTATAAAACTTATTGTTTGCGCATTGCCAACGCGTCATATTATCGTTTGCTGCCACCAAACGATCGTATGCTCCCACCAAACTATCGTTTGCTGCCGCCAAACCATCGTTTGCTCCCGGCAAACGAAACAAGGACGGGCACAAGGCAAGGAAAAAGGCCGCTCCAAGCGAACGAATTCGGCCTTAAAGATGAATGAAATTTGTTGAATAATAATGTAACTAAAAGATTATGATTTACCACGGCGAGTAAATCATAAAAAGCGAAGCATATCCGTCTATTTCAGAAGAATATGCTACAAAACACATGCGCCGTCCGTTATTAAAATCCAGGCGAAGAGCAGGCAGATCGAGCGCTAAAAGGCAATGCTATAGGTGGCAGCATTCCCGCCAAGGACAAAAGGAGCAGCAAGGTGGAGGAGGTCGGCAGTAGCGTAGCGCGTCAAACTTTCTTTACCCGCAGGCGCATCCAGCCGAGGAAGATGAGTCCGCGGAAACACAACTCTACGCACATCGCAATCCACACGCCGCGCAGCCCATAGGAGTCTACAAGCAGGGCAGCCAGCGTTAGGCGGACGGCCCAGATACTAAAGAGGTTCATAGCCGCCGGCACGATCGTGCGCCCAAGACCTACGAAGACACCATACACGACGATGGCCGCCGCAAACATAGGCTCGGCAAAGGCTTCTATGCGCAAGATGCTGACGCCCAAAGTTTGCACTTCCATATCCGACGTAAAGAGGGCCATCATCAGCGGCGCAGCGGCATAAAGCACAACGCCCATCAGCGTCATGACGGCTATGCCGGTCCAAGTAGTCAAGTGGGCGAAACTGTAAGTCAACTCTTTGCGACCGGCGCCCACGCTTTGTCCGACGAGCGTAATAGCGGCATCGCCCACACCATAGCCCGGCAGATAGCAAAGACTCTCGGCCGTGATGGCAAACGAATTGGCTGCTATCGCCACATTGCCCAAGGGGGCTACAATCACGGTCGAAAGGATTTGTGCACCGCACATCACGGCGCGCTCCAGCGCCATCGGCAAACTCACGCGAAAGGCGCGCTTCAAGATGCGCGAGGCCGTCAAGACGGGGCGCTCCTTGCGCTTAAAAATATGCAAATCGGGGCAGTGGAAGCACAAATAATACGTCATGGAAAGGGCCGTAATCGCTTCGGCTATGGCCGTACCCAAAGCTGCGCCGGTCACGCCGAGATCAGCACCGGGCACGTGGATTTGCAGGCCAAAGAAAGTCAGTTCGCGCGAAGGGAAAATCAGCAGCCAGTTGAGCAATACGTCCCATACGCACATCAGAATGTTGAGCAAAGTGGGCACGGCGACGTTGCCGGCGGCCCGCAAGGCGTTGCCGGCCAAGAAATTGAGCTGAATAAAGGGAACACCGAGGCTAAAAATGAAAAAATAGGACGCAGCATCGGCATGAATCGATGCATCGCCGCGTAGCCAGCGCGGCAGAGCGCCACTAATGGCGCAGCCCACCAACAAGAGGACGGCGCTGAGTAGCAGGACGCATTTGAAACCCACACGCAATACGTCGCGGGCGGCGCGAAAATCGCCGCCACCAATCTGATGGGCCACTTGAACGGAAAAGCCCGTCGCTGCAGAAAAGCATAGGCCGCAGAAAAGCCAAGTTGTCGTGGTGACAATCCCGACGGCGGCGGCCGGATCTGCGCCCAGTCGGCCGACCATGGCAGCGTCGATGTATTGCATCACAATCGTAGAAAACTGCGCTAAAATGGCCGGCAAACCGAGGAGAGCGATCAGGCGAAATTGGGCTGAACGCGGCAACTCCTCTCCGTTGCGTATCTTCAAAAGAAGTCGATCTTTTAGTTTCATTGTGCCGATAAGTGGGGCCAAAGTTACGCATTTCGCCGGCGTTTATCGATGCGCCGCTTGAATAATAAATCCCGAGGCGCGTCAATTCTCTTTCCGCAAGGCTTCAAAGTGCGTGATAAGCACAAAAAAGCCGCGCCAAAACGCTTCAACGTAATGGCGCGGCCGCTTTATTGTTGGCTTAGTCGTTGCTAAAAGAGAGGACATCGCCCGCAGCCCGAACGCGGATGGGGCGGCTCTTGTCGATCGCGCCGCTCAGCAAAGACTTACTCAAATCATTGAGCAACAAACGCTGCAGCGAACGCTTCACAGGGCGCGCGCCAAACTCCGGATCAAAGCCGGCTTCGGCAATTTGCGCAATAGCATCTTCATCTACTTGCAGCGTAATGCCTTGTTCGGCTAAGCGATTTACGATCGCGGCAACCTGCAAACGGACGATAAGACGAATTTCTTCTTTCTTCAGCGGCTGGAACATAATGATGTCGTCGATACGATTGAGGAATTCCGGCCGAATCGTCTTCTTTAGCATTTCAAAAACGCCTTCTTTTGTCTCGTCGAGCAGACGTTCTTGCTCGCTTTCCGACTTCCCGCGCATTTCATCAAACTTGCTTTGGATAAACCCAGACCCAAGGTTTGAAGTCATGATGATAATCGTATTTTTAAAGTTGACCACGCGTCCTTTATTGTCGGTCAAGCGGCCGTCGTCGAGCACTTGGAGCAAAATATTGAAGACGTCGGGATGGGCTTTCTCGATCTCATCGAAAAGAACTACGCTATAAGGTTTGCGGCGCACAGCTTCGGTCAACTGGCCGCCCTCTTCGTAACCTACATATCCCGGAGGCGCTCCGACCAAACGCGAGACGCTGAATTTTTCCTGATACTCGCTCATATCAATCCGCGTCATCAGCGATTCGTCGTTAAAGAGGTATTCTGCCAAAGCCTTAGCCAACTCGGTTTTTCCTACGCCCGTAGTTCCCAAAAAGATGAACGAACCAATTGGGCGTTTAGGGTCTTGCAAGCCCGCCCGACTGCGACGAACGGCGTCAGCAACGGCCGTTATCGCTTCATCTTGTCCGATTACGCGCTGATGCAGTTCGGTTTCGAGGTGCACAAGCTTTTCGCGCTCGCTTTGCAGCATTCGACTGACGGGAATGCCGGTCCATCGGCTGACAACGTCGGCTATGTCGTCGGCCGTCACCTCTTCTTTTACCAAAGCTTCATTGCCTTGTCGCTGCTTCAGGTCCTCCTGAATGTTGTCGATCTCTGCTTGCAACGCCTGCAACTTGCCGTAGCGAATTTCGGCCACGCGTTCATAATTACCTTCGCGCTCAGCGCGGTCGGCTTCAAACTTAAGGCGCTCCATCTCCTTCTTATTTTCTTGGATCTTATTCAGGAGTTCGCGCTCTCCTTCCCATTTTGCGCGGAAATTTTTCTCGCGTTCTTCAAGCGTCGCAATCTCTTTATTGAGTTGCGCCAACTTATTTTCATCATTCTCGCGTTTGATGGCCTCGCGCTCAATCTCCAATTGGCGCAAGCGGCGTGTGATTTCATCCAACTCTTCCGGTTGCGAATCGCGCTCCATACGCAATTTGGCAGCCGCTTCATCCATTAAATCAATCGCCTTATCCGGCAAGAAACGATCCGAGATATAACGGTGCGAAAGTTGCACGGCAGCAATAATGGCGTCGTCCTGAATACGCACCTTATGGTGGTTTTCGTAGCGCTCCTTGAGTCCACGCAGAATTGAGATCGCATCTTCTGTGCTTGGTTCGTCCACGGTTACCGTCTGGAAACGCCTTTCGAGCGCCTTGTCCTTCTCAAAATATTTTTGATACTCCTCAAGTGTCGTCGCGCCGATCGTACGAATCTCGCCCCTTGATAGCGCCGGCTTCAAAATATTGGCCGCATCCATCGCGCCTTCGCCTTTACCGGCGCCCACAAGCGTGTGGATTTCGTCGATAAAGAGGATAATATTCCCCTCAGAACCTACAACTTCGTTGACCACACTTTTCAAACGCTCTTCAAATTCGCCCTTATATTTAGCGCCGGCCAGCAATGCGCCCATATCGAGCGAGAAGAGTTGCTTCTCGCGCAAGTTTTCAGGCACGTCGCCTCTGACAATGCGTTCTGCAATGCCTTCTACGATAGCCGTCTTTCCCGTTCCCGGCTCACCAATCAAGATTGGATTATTCTTTGTACGCCGACTCAGAATCTGCAATACGCGCCGAATTTCTTCATCTCGCCCTATCACGGGGTCCAACTTTCCGCTGCGCGCTTCTTCGACCAAGTTGCGTGCAAATTTGGCCAGTGCTTGATACGTCTCCTCGCTCGAAGCCGACGTAGCCTTCCGCCCGCCGCGCAATTCGTCAATCGCTTTTTTCAGTCCATCTTCCGTCAAACCGGCATCGCGCAACAATTGCGCCGTACTGCTCGGCGTTGTAAGCAGCGCCAACAGCATAGGCTCAAGGCCCACAAAGCTATCGCCCATCTGCTTCGCAATATCTACGGCCTTGGTCAAAGCCGCGTTGGCTTCTCTATCTAAATAAGGCTCTCCGCCACTGACGCGTGGCAGACGCGCTGCCTCTTGCGCCGCGTTTTGTGTTAATGTTTGGAGATTAACGCCCATTTTTCCGAAGAGAAATTGCGTCACGTTTTCGCCGACCTCCAACACGCCGAGCAGCAAGTGTATCGTGCCGACAGCCTGTTGCCCGCCACGCTCCGCCTTGTTCAGCGCCTGCTGAACGGCCTCTTGCGCTTTTATTGTAAAGTTATCAAATTTCATATCGTCTTTCTTTTTTAGTTTTTACTACCCTCTGTCCAAACTTTATGCCGCACGTAATAAACCTGACAAATTGGCAGTTAACAGGCAAATCATCCTCTTGTAAATACAATACATAGTCTATTAAAGAAACAACATCCTTAGAACAAAGTAAAAAAAATCACACAGAAACTTGCAAATAAGATACAAACACCATATATTTGCGGATATTTCTTATTAAAAACTTAATTCTCTTTCCGTAGACTCCAAAATATACCTTTCTATGAAAAAGTTTTTTTTCCTTCTCCCTTTCCTTAGTTTAGTACTAACAGACTCTTATGCACAATTCAGTATGTTAGATCCTCGCTTTAGCGATGATTTCATTATTCCCGAAAACTATTGGGAACCCAAAGATACATTGGCTAATCACGTTGATTTTGTATGCATCTTCGAATATAATGTTGTCGATACCGTCCTCAATGAAGCAAGAAACTATAATTTGATTTTACAATGCTCAGATACGGTTGCTACATTCTCTGATTTTTACGACTACAAAGAAGATTCCCTTATAACAGCACATCATAGAAAGATTACCGTGGGTGAATATCGTCCGATTTTCAATCAAGCTATGAGAGAATCTTCCAACTATAACTACTGTCTCTTCTACAAGCGTAATTTCTATCGCCGTAATGACTCTTTTATCGGACGATCTTTTTATTATGAAGAATCATTACCAAAATGGGATTGGAAACTTTACGAAGAAACCAGAAGAGTCTGTGGTTACGTATGCCACAAGGCCGTAGCTAAACATGCAGGCCGCATTTGGACGGCTTGGTATACAGAAGAAATTCCTTCCAATGCCGGTCCTTGGTTGCTTTATGGTCTTCCCGGCCTCATCTTAGCCGCAACAGATAATACCGGCACACATAGTTTCGAAGCCATATCTCTACAAAAGCCGGCCTTACCTCAATTGCTTTGGAAGAAAAAGACAATAAAACAAACAAGAAGTTACTCACTCAAATCAGAATATAACCAAGCATTCCACGCCTCGAGTTTATTCGAAGCAGCCGGCGTCGTTAGCGACACAAAGTTTGAAGATAAACGGCGCTTCTACAATCCGCTCGAGTTAGAATAAATTTCTTTTGCCTATGTTGCGCCCGCTACTTTCTATGTTGCTGGCCTTGGTAGCTACCTTTACTGTAGCGCAAACAACGTTGCGCGGTAAGGTTTCCGATGAGAAAAATCTCCTCCTCGGCTCCGTAACTGTAAAGGCCTACATCGCCGGCAAAAGTAATATACTTGCTTACACGCGCACCGACGATCAGGGGACTTTCTCCTTGCCCATCAGCACGCCGGTTCAGCGTCTCACCTTGAAGTTCAGCCGAATGGGTTATCGTACCGAAACGCTGGAAGTCGACAATCGAGATACGCTCCTCAACGTACAGCTCCACACAAGCGACGACGAGTTGCGCGAAGTGACCGTACGCGCCCCAATTGTCAGAAAACTTGGCGACACGATCTCTTACAACGTCGACCAACTCAAAGCAAAATCCGACCGCTACATAGAAGACGTCATCCGGCGCATACCCGGCATCTCGATTAACGCAAGCGGGCAGATCAAATATCAAGGAGAGGATATCAACCACTTTTATATCGAAGGCGTGGATATGCTTGAGGGCAACTATATGCTGGCCACGCAAAACGTACGCCCGGACGATATAGCCTCCGTCGATGTTTACGAGAACCATCAAGCCATCAAAGCCCTCAAAGACCGAGAATTTTCCAAGCGGGCAGCGCTCAATCTGAAGCTAAAGAAAAAGAGTCTGCTCCGCCCCATCGGAGAAGCAAAAGCCGGCATCGGAGTTGGCAAAAATCCCACTTGGTTAGGCGGCCTCTTCGGCCTTTTCATTGCCTCCGGCCATCAACATTTGCTCACCGGAAAGGGTAATAACTTCAGCGAAAACTACAACGGACAGGGGGGCGGTGGTTATTTCTCGCCCGACATCCCTGCGCCCACAGCTCAATATGCTTTCGCTGATTTACCTTTCGGCAGTTCGGTTTTCCCCCAAGGGCGCTATTATCACAATCGCTCCGCCATGGGCTCGGTCAACAACATCTTTAAGATCGACAAAGACCGCCAGCTGACTGTCAATGCCGATTATACTTTCAACGACAACCACTTCGACCAGCAGAAGCGAACGGAATATTATGCCGCCGGTGCAGCGCCCGTCCTCGTCATCGAAGACAACGCCGCCCGCCTTCGTCAGCAAAGCGCCCGCATCCGCCTGCGTTGGGAGCGCAATGCAGATCGTATCTTTTTCACCAATGCTTTAGACCTCGAGGGGATATTTCTGCGCAATCGCTTCAATCTCTCTGCCGCCGAGGTCAGGCAGTCGAACCTGCAAAATCGATTCTCCGCTGCCGATCGATTGGAATGGACACGCCAAGGCGGCAAACGCGGTTACCTACAAATCATATCGCAGATCGGCATCACCAATATCCCGAAGAATCATATCGAAGCCCTCTCCACTCGTGCTGATACGCTGCTCCTGAGGCAGGCCGCCACAGGACTTTGTATCTCTACAGCCACCTCATCCACTTTATCTTGGCTCTTGGGCGGCAATGGACGCGCCGGCTCGCTCGGCAGCACGTTTAGCTTGCGCACGCTTTTCGACAATTACCAATCCGAACAGCACCGCTTCCATCCCACCACCGACAACGATGTACACGGCTATCGCCTCACAGCCGGCGCTTCTCTCTTCTACAAGGTCTACTTCCTTCGCCTACGCTGGGAGGCCTCATTGCCAATCAACTTTTACAGCCTACGCTATCGTAACGTGACAGACCGCAATACTTATCTGCTGAATCGTCCTTACCTTTCTCCCCATCTTTCTGTATTAGGCCGACTGATTAAGGACGTAAATATGGAAATCGGAGCCGGCATAACGCATACGATAGGCGACATGACCAACTTCATTACCCATCCCATCTACACGACTTATCGGGATCTCGTCACGCAAGGCGATGGTACGATGAATTTCAGCAAACGGCAGTATGTCGATGCCACCATCTTTCAACGCGATGTCTATAAAGGACGTTCGTTCAAGCTTTTTGGCGGCTATTCCGTGACCAATCATAACCGACTTAATGGTATGCAGGTTTCCGATGGCATCACCATTACAGAACAAGTAGCCAACAACAATAAACAGAAGATGTGGAACTGCGGACTGGCTCTGATGAAGCATGATTATGGAACGCACTTGGTGCTCAAGCTATCGGGTGATGTGATGGGCAGCTCTACCGCATTTTTGCGTAACACGCAGACTTTAACCTCAAGAAATCTTCACGTACGGCTTGCAGCAAGCGCAGAAAAGCCGTTGTTTCGCAATGCTGCCAACCTTATCCTCAATGCGGCCTGGGGGCACACAGCCGGCAGCATCCAAGGCTTACCGAGCAGTTTCTCCGCCCTCAATACCTTTGATGGCGGTGCAAGGTTACTCATCTACCCCGCAAAGAATTGGGAGTTGCGCCTGTCCGGTAGCTACAACGCTACGGAACGCCAAGCGCGCCACTTTGTCCACGCTTTCTTCCTTGATGCCGGCGTGCGGTGGAGCAAGGGCCGCTTCGATTTCGAACTTAATGGGCGCAACTTAACCAACTGCCGGCAATACACCATCCGAGAATATATCTTGAATGATGTATATACCTACACGTATTTCCTACGTCCTGCCGAGTGTCTCCTTTCGATTAAATATAAATTCTGATCTACCATCCGACCGAATAGCGAGCGGTGCCAACCACCGCTCGTTTATCTACAACAAGATTTCGCATAAAATGCGGCAAATACGCCTTGTTTGCCACAATTATACGACCTTTTTCGCCCCACCTTCGCACGCCGCAGACTGACCATTGACCGCCCGCCGCGTCCACTTGCTTTTGCGCAAGGGGAGAAGCCGCTACTGCTCCACAACAGTTGAATAAAAAATGCCCCATCCTTACCTGCGTACGCCCCAAGCGGCACAAAGCGCGCGTATCATCGTGAGCGTAGACCTTTTTCATCACGAGCGCAAAGGTGTACGCTCACGATGAAAAGTACTTTTTATCGTGATGAAAAACCAAAAACAGCAAAGCAAAGCCCTTTGCAAGCGAAGCGCGCGCACGCAAAATCCGGACAAAGACGGGCGCAAAAGGCCACTCGCTACGACGCCAATAGGCGCGGGGCAACGGGCGGACAAAGTAGGCGGCAACCGGAAAGAGGAGAAGAAAAGAAAAACGAGTGGGCGGCATTTTTAACAGCCCAAAGGGCAAATACATTTGGCCGACTAAGGGAAAAAGCTTAAATTTGCGAATCATTTTTGCCGCATTATCTAAAGATAAAATCAGGCATTTACCATCAGCAAATCAACCGACAATGGCTAAAAAAGAAGATACAGCAAACCAAGGCGCGAGCGAGAAACTCAAAGCCTTGCAGGCCGCAATGGCCAAGATTGAGAAAGATTTTGGCAAAGGCTCTATTATGAAATTAGACGACGAGGAAGTCGAAGATATTGAAGTCATTCCGACGGGGAGCATTGCCCTCAATGACGCACTCGGCGTGGGCGGTTATCCCAAGGGCCGCATCATCGAAATCTATGGGCCTGAAGGCTCCGGAAAGACGACGCTGGCCATCCACGCCATAGCCGAAGCGCAGCGGCGGGGCGGCATCGCGGCCTTTATCGACGCCGAACACGCCTTTGATCGCTTCTACGCGGAAAAATTGGGCGTCAATCTGAGCGAATTGCTGATCTCGCAGCCGGACAACGGCGAGCAGGCACTTGAGATCGCCGACCAACTGATTCGCTCTTCAGCCATCGACATCATCGTGATCGACTCCGTGGCGGCGCTGACGCCGAAAGCGGAAATAGAAGGCGACATGGGCGACAACAAAGTAGGCTTGCAGGCCCGATTGATGAGTCAGGCGCTGCGCAAACTCACCTCTACGATCAGCAAGACCAACACGACGTGCATCTTTATCAACCAGTTGCGCGAAAAGATCGGCATCACCTTTGGCAATCCGGAGACGACGACGGGCGGCAATGCCTTGAAGTTCTACTCCAGCGTGCGCTTAGACATTCGCAAAGCGACCAGCTTGAAAGATGGCGACCACGTCTACGGCAATCTTGTACGCGTGAAGGTCGTAAAGAACAAGGTAGCACCACCATTCCGCAAGGTAGAATTTGAAATTACGTTTGGTGAGGGCATTTCTCACATCGGCGAGATCGTCGATCTGGGCGTCGAATTGGAAATCATCAAAAAGAGTGGTTCGTGGTTTAGCTACGGGGAAACCCGACTCTGCCAAGGACGCGATGCACTCAAGCGCTTGCTGGCCGACAACATTGAGTTGACGGAAGAAATAGAAGAGCAGATCAAGGCGGCGCTGCACGAAAGAAGAACAAAATAAAAAATGCCGCGTCATATAAAGGAAATCTGACGCGCGCAGGCAACACATTTTTATACGATAATAATTTTAGGGTTTGGCCGAGTGGGGACGTGATGTCGCTACTCGGCTTTTTGCAGACCACCAGTAGGATGGCAACCTCATGCTGCGAAGGTTTGCAGACGGCCTGGAAGCGCTGATCGCCACCGAAATGCCGCTGCATCAACGCCGTTGAAGCCGGAAGCCAGCGAAAGAGCGTCAGCCGTAGCGCTCGTCCCACGCTTGGAAGATGGCCGGACTTTTTGGGCCAAACTTAGCCAAGCTCTTCACGACTTGGGCTGCGGTCTTCTCCGCGTCGGGGTGACTTTTCGAGAAAAATTTATCGGCATAGCAGATCACTTTTTCCGCTTCCGTCTCCGGCCGGAAGTCTTCAAGTGGTAGCGGTAGCCCCTGACGACGTATGTCTTCAGCCGTTAGTCCCGTGCCGGTGTGACGTTCGCAGATGCGCGCCAAGTCTTCGCGACCCTCCTTACGCATCAGTTCGGCGCCAAGACGTCCGTGCAAGAGATAAGGCTCGCTGCCGTGGCAAAAAATGCCGGGTGCGTCGGTCAGAAATATACCCACATCGTGGAGCATAGCCCCTTCATAAACCAATTGTCGGTCGAGCTGCAAATCAGGATGGCGCTCGCAAACGGCCAAGGCCTTATCGGCCACCTGCCGACTGTGCTTCAAGAGCAAACGCCGCAAGGGGTCGTCGGCCGGATAGTACTTATATATAATGTCTAAGGGATTCATCGCGTGGCAGTGAGGCGAACGGCTGCTTTAGCGCCGTCGGCAGAGAACGGAGGATTGATTTTGATCACTTCGACGGCGGCATTCTCCAGCAGATCAAAACGATTGAAAAGGCGCGTCAGGATGCGCTGCGCCACATGCTCAAGCAAGGCTGACGGAGCGGCCATCTCCGCCTGTACGATTTGGTAGGCCTCGGCGTAATTGACCGTTCCCTCGAGTTGATCCGTGTAGGCCGCATCGGCTACGGCACTCAACGTCAGACAAAGATTGACGAAGTAGTCGTTGCCCACGACGCGCTCTTGCGGCAACACGCCATGATAAGCGCGAAAACGCAAGTCGGAGAGTCGTATTTCAGTTGGATGAATGTGCATTTTCAGTATGGTTTCGTTGATAATTGGTTAAAGGAAATGCATTGTCAGCGTTTGCGACGCCTTGATCGCTTTTTGTCGGTTCGCAAGGCACCTGCGCCGGTTCAGCACAAAAAATGATGAACCGCACATCTGCTATGGTTAAGCAAACATGCGGTTGGATCAATTTTTTATCTCTATATTTAGCTCTTGTGTAATGCAAAGATACGGCGAAACTACGCACTTGTGCGCCATAAGATACGTTTTCCTTCCGTTTGTTTGCGTTATTTAAAAAGAGCATTTCGATTTTGTCAAGTCAAACATGCAATCATTCTTGATAATAGATGCGCTTTACGCGATTGCTAACGCTCGTCAGTATCTCGTAAGGTATCGTTTCGAGGGCATCACTCAAGACCGTGATGGGCAAATGTGGGCCGAAAACTTCCACACTATCGCCCTCCTTGCAGGGAATGTCGGTGACGTCGATCATACAAACGTCCATACAAATATTTCCTACGTAATAGGCCTTCCGGCCATTGACCAAGCAGTAGGCATGCCGATTGCCTAAATGGCGATTCAGTCCGTCGGCATACCCAATCGGGATGGCGGCGATGCGGGAATTGCGCTCGAGGACGCCCTTTCGACTATAGCCGACGGTCTCGCCGGCCTGCACATCACGGATTTGGAGAATGGTCGTTTTAAGCGTCGTCACATTATTGATAATATGATTGTCGATAGGATCTACCCCGTACAAGCCAAGGCCAAGGCGGACCATGTCGAGGTGGCGCTGTGGAAAGCGCTCGATGCCGGCGCTGTTGCAGATATGGCGCAAGATCTTATGCGGAAAAGCGGCCTGCAACTGACGCGAGGCTTTGTCGAAGAGTTCAAATTGATGGTCGGAGAAAGCGTCGAACGCGGGACTGTCGCTGCCCACAAAATGGGAGAAGACGGAGCGCGGGATCAAGGCGGCTTGATGGTGGAGGCGATCGATCAAGGCCGGCATATCGTGGAGCGGATCAAAGCCGAGGCGCTTCATACCCGTATCGAGCTTGATGTGGATCGGAAAATTGGTGATGCCTTGCTGTTTGGCGGCGCGGATGAGGGCTTCCAACAAACTAAAATCATAGACTTCGGGCTCTAAATCGTAGGCAAAGAGGGTATTGAACGAGGACATCTCGGGATTCATGATAATGATATTGCTCGTAATACCGGCCTTGCGCAGGTCGGCGCCCTCATCGGCGACGGCGACAGCCAGATAATCGACGCCGCGATCTTGCAGGGTTTTCGCGATTTCCACACTTCCGGCACCGTAGGCGGAGGCTTTGACCATACAAACAATCTTCGTCTCGGGCCGCATAAAGCTGCGAAAATAATTAAGATTGGCCGCGATGGCCGCTAAGTCGACTTCGAGGATCGTTTCGTGCACCTTGAGCGAGAGGAGTTCGGTCAGCGCCTCAAAATTATAAGCTCTTGCGCCCTTCAGCAGCACCATTTCATTGCGTAAACGGCCGACTTTTCCGCTCTCTAACAGGGCTTTCGTCGTCGGATAAAAGACGGCGTCTATCTTAAACAAACCCTGCATCGCCGAAAGGTCGGGACCGACACCGATAAGTCGATCCACGCCGCGGCGGTTTACCATCTCGGCCACTTGCGCATAAAGTTGCTCGCGCGGCATGCCGCTCTGGCTGATATCGCTTAAGATTAAGGTCTTTCGCATACCAACTCTGTCGGGCCGGCGCTGCATAAAATCGAGCGCAATATCCAAGGAATTGACGTCGGAATTATAACTGTCGTTGATGAGAATGCAACCGCGAACGCCTTGTTTCACCTCCAAGCGCATCGCAACCGGCTCCAAACGGGCCATACGCTGAGCAATGACGGCGGCATCTACGTGCAAGTAGAGGCAAACGGCCAAGCAATGGATGGCATTTTGCACGGAAGCTTCATCGGTAAAGGGGATAAAGAAGTCGCTTTCTTGTTGCAGATAGGCGTAAATGATGTGTGTGCGCTCGCTTTCGTGCGCTACTTTGCGAATAACGAGCGGCCCTTCGTCTTTCGTGCGAGACCAAGCGAGCTGATCACCTGCAAAAGAGGCTTGGCGCACGCCTTCGGCAACGACAGGATCGTCGGCGTCGTAAATAAGTACGTCGGCGTCTTTGAACAAGCTTAACTTCTCCGCGCATTTCTCTTCGAGGGAGGTAAAATTCTCTTGATGCGCTTGGCCAATGTTGGTCATTACGCCGATACGGGGCTGAATAATGGGGCGCAAAGCGGACATTTCGCCGGGCTGAGAGATGCCGGCTTCAAAAATGCCCAATTGTGTTTGCGTGTTGAGCAAACAAACGGATAGCGGAACGCCCACTTGCGAGTTGTAAGAGCGCGGTGAGCGCGTGACAACCCATTGAGGTGATAGCAGTTGGTACAGCCATTCTTTGACAATGGTCTTTCCGTTGGAACCGGTAATGCCTACGACGGGAATATCAAACCGACGGCGGTGGCATTCGGCCAAATGCTGGAGCGCTTTCAAGGGATCTGCAACCACATAAAAGGTGGCAGCGGGGAAGCGACTCGCATAATCGTCGGGCAAAGCCCTCACCACAAAATCACGCACACCGCGGCGGTAAAGATCTGCCACGTATTTGTGGCCATCATTGCGCTGAGAACGCAAAGCGAAGAAAAGCGTAGCTTCAGGAAAGGCCAAAGAGCGGCTATCCGTCAAAAGCCAATCAATATTTTTGTCGGAGTTGGCTCCAAACCGACGCGCGTCAATGAGCGCTGAGATCTGTTCCGAGGTATAGTGCATAATGCTTGGGTGTTATCTTGTTCAGAAAAGTCTTCTTCAAATCGTTATTCCGTTTGCGGCCGATGCAAAGCTGCTTTATACGCTTTGAGATTCTGGCGCATCCGGTCGAAGTCGTCGGGCGCGAAGCTCCAATCCTTCAATCTTTCCCAGATATAATCGGCCGTTTGCTCCGAAGGGTGTTGCATATCCGGCGCGTAGAAGCGATAATCTCGCAATTCGTCGTTCACAATCTCGTAAGACGGGAAGTAAAAACACGGTGCGGCGGTCGGCGCGGCGTCATTCGCGGGCGAGCAGAGGCGATCTATGGCTAAGAGAAGCGTGGCTTTGCTCAATTTGTCGGTGTGCAGGCCGTATTTAATATAGCGATACGGACTCAGGGTAAAGACAAAGCGGCGGGGCGTCGCACTCGGCAAGGCGCGGAAGAAGGTTTGCCACGCCTCAACCACATCTTCGACGGAGAGCAAACGCTCTTCAAAAGCCGAACTCAATTCTTTATGGCAGTTAGTCACGCTGCACCCGTCGGCCTTCAAATGATAGACGTGGTTCGTGCCGAAGGTAATAAATACGGTATCGGCTTGTTGCCAAAAAGCTACGGCTTGCTGCAGCGCTTGTTTTGTTTTCACTTCGCATTCGGCTTGGGTATCGGCCGCCCATTTCCCGCCGAAAGCCCAACTGCGCCAACGTCCGTCTCGCCCCTTAAAGAGATGGCCTTCCGGAAGTCGATTCGTTTGCAGCGCGCGCAAGGCTTGCAGTATGGAAGTCGGATTATAGAGCGTCCCGAAAGGGTTAATCAGCACACAACCCCCATCCATTTCGGCCGCTAAGCGCCTGCCGATTTCATCGGAGAAGCAAGAGCCCAGCAGCAGGACACGATTGCGAGGCGTCAGCACTAATTTTTGGAGCGGTAAGTCTACCGGCGTACGAAATTCCATAACTATCTGCAAAAATACAACAACGGGCGTGAAGCTCGCCCCCGATAGCTTCATTTTTATAGCAAACTTACGGTTTATGCGCTTCTTTTTTCTTTTGCGCGGCATTGATCGAAAAAGTATTCCACGCTTTTTCCGCTTGGCTGAATCCTCTTAATCCGCCTTCAATCTCTATCTTTGCAATTATGAAATACTTGATTGTTTCCGATATTCACGGTTCGCTGCCGGCTTTGGAAGCCGTATTGCAGCAGTTTGACGCGGGCCGCTACGATATGCTCTGCTTGATGGGCGACATACTCAATTACGGGCCGCGCAACGGTTTGCCGGAAGGGCTTAACCCGCAAGCCATCGTCGAGCGCCTCAACCCTTTGGCCGACCGCATCGTGGCTTTGCGCGGCAATTGCGATAGTGAGGTCGACCAGATGCTTTTAGATTTTCCGCTGATGTCCGATTACGTGCTACTTGTCGACGAAGGGAAACGACTATTTCTTACGCACGGACATATATATAATGAGGGGAAACTACCGCGATGTGGTTTTGAGGCCTTTTTCTATGGGCATACGCACTTGCAGGTTTTGAAGAAAGATGCGGAGGGCCGACTGATTTGCAACGCCGGCAGTCCGACGTTTCCGAAGGGCGGGAATCCGAAGACCTATGCCTCGTATGAGCACGGACAAGTGACGATCCATTTGCTCGACGGTACGCCTTTACAGACGCTCTGCATAGACTAAGCGCGCCGATGGTTCAGATCCGCCTTGCGAAGGCGGGCACACATTATATAATAACAAAGCCGAAGAAAGCCGGGTGCAGCATTTGCACTACTTTCTTCGGCCTATTTTTTAGCCCTTCCTATTCCACGGCCGGCGGCACTTTATCAGTGAAGCGCGCGGCGCGGCATAGCGGACGGCAAATTTACTTCGCCATCGCCAAAACTACTTCTACGATCTTCTTGCCCAACGCTTCAGCGGCTTCGGGCGTAGCTGCTTCCGAGAAAACACGGATAATCGGCTCCGTATTGCTCTTGCGCAGGTGCACCCATTCCGTTGGGAAATCGATTTTGACGCCGTCAGTGTCGGTGATCTCTTGATCTTTATACATTTCCTTCACCTTTTCAAGGATGGCGTCTACGTCTGTGGTGGGTTGGAGGTCTATGCGACTCTTCGAAATAAAATATTCGGGGAATTGCTTCCTGATTTCTGATACTTTCTTGCCGGTTCTAGCCATATAAGTCAGCATCAAACCGATGCCCACTAAAGCATCGCGACCATAATGTGCTTCCGGATAAATCACACCTCCATTGCCTTCGCCGCCAACAACGGCATTGATCTCCTTCATCTTCATAACGACGTTTACCTCGCCCACGGGAGCGGTGCCGTATGTGCCACCATATTGGCGCGTAACGTCACGCAGGGCGCGCGTAGATGAAAGATTGGAAACCGTATTGCCCGGCGTGTGCTGCAAAACCCAGTCGGCGCAGGTCACAAGTGTATATTCTTCGCCATACATCTCGCCATCTTCTTGGATGAAGACCAAGCGGTCGACGTCGGGATCGCAGACGAGGCCAATGTCATAGCCGCCTTTGGCCATCAGGCCGCAGATTTCGCCGAGGTGTTGCTTCAAAGGCTCGGGGTTGTGCGCAAAATCGCCCGTCGGTTCCCCGTTTAAGATCGTCACATCCTTCACGCCGAGTTGCTCCAACAGTTGCGGCAGGATAATACCTCCCACAGAGTTGACCGTATCCAAGCAAACGCGGAAATTGGCCTTGCGAATAGCGTCGACATCCACCAACTTCAAGCGCTTGATCAAGTCGATATGATATTGGTTGTAGTCGTTTTTCTCATAATAATGGCCTACGTGGTCCACGTCAGCATAGACAAACTTGTCCGTTTGATCCACTAAAGCAATCAGTTCGTGGGCAATTTCGGGCGCTATGTATTCGCCGTTTTCATCCATAAACTTCAGCGCATTCCAGTGGCGCGGATTATGACTCGCCGTAATAATAATGCCGCCCGCAGCGTGCTCTGCCGTGATGGCCAGTTCGGTCGTAGGCGTTGTGGCGAGGCCGATATTAACGACGTCGAAGCCCATACCGAGCAGCGCGCCGCAAACGCAGTGGCTGACCATTTCTCCGGAGATGCGCGCATCGCGCCCTACGACGATTTTATTTTCATATTGTCCCACCAAGGGGCGACGAAGCATAGCAAAAGCCGTCACGGATTTTACGATGTCAAGCGGATTGAGCGTATCGCCCGTTTCTCCGCCGATCGTTCCGCGAAAACCGGCGATGGATTTAATAAGTGTCATACTTATAATGTTATTTTGGATTCGTTCCGGCAAGGGATGCGCGTACGAGGGTACGCTTTTCTTGCGTCGGGGGGCAAGCTGTGTCGCGCCATACGCAAGCTTTGGCCGCAAAACTCTTGCTGTGAGCGGCCAAGTACACGACAAATATACACGTTATTTGGCAATTATGGAAAGAAGCACGCGGTTTTTTCCGTATAAAAGTAGCAAACGAGATGCTTTTCCCGCAAACGTGGAGACCTGCGCCGCTCTACTTTTCGTCTGCGGCACATTACATCTTATACTTTGACAAGGATTTAGCGCACGAGGGCTGTTTTCGGCCTATTTCGCCTGCATCAGCGGTTGGTTTGGTGGCAGCAAACGATAGTTTGTTCCCAGCAAACCATAGTTTGGCGGCAGCAAACGATAGTTTGGTGGCAGCAAACAATGAGGAGTTGCGCCGGCAGCCTTTGTTTCTCTATTGTTTGCCACGCATCCCTAAGGGTTTGCCGTCAATAGTCAGTATGTGCTACCGCCCGCTCCCCTTCTCGTTTATTGAGAAAGCACTTGCAGGCGGTTGAATTTTGAAGGCATCTATTAAAAATGCGAGCGCCGCCTTCATTGAAGAGGCGGCGGCAGATTTCATACGGATAAGGAGATTACGATTGGAGGTTTACGCTTGCTCAGCGGCGTAAAACTCAATGGGAAGATGGTCGGGGTCTTCAAAAAAGACGAAAGCGCGGCCCGTAAACTCATCGATGCGCACCGGCTCATGGGACACATTGAAAGCGTCGAGCCTACTAATGGCCGCATCAAGGTCTGTCACTTCAAAAGCCAAATGGCGAAGGCCGACGGCTTCGGGATAAGAGGGGCGAGGAGGTGGGGAGGGAAAAGAGAAAAGTTCGATGACGTATTCTCCGTTTAAGGCCAAGTCGGTCTTATACGAACGGCGCGCAGCGCGATAATGCTCGGCCAGCACTTCTAAACCTAAGACCTGCGTATAGAAACGGAGCGAGCGAGCATAATCGCTGCAAATAATGGCGACATGGTGCACCTTAGAGATCAGTGGCATAGGGATGTGTATTGGTAGTTGGCGTTGCGAGGCGCACGGTATAGGCCTTTACGACGCTGCATAAGATCGGAAAATACGTCAACTGAAGAAAGCCGGCGAGGGGCTTAATACCACTCGACATTGGTCGAATAAGAACTGCGCTTATCCCACTTCAAGGCGTCGGCCAACTCGTTGGCCTTGGCGCGGATGGTGAAGTTGAACGAAGAATAAGGGCGCAAGACGACGCTACAACTCATTTCGAAGCAGTGAAGATCGCGAGAGACTGAAGCCGTTGTCATAGATAGTTGGTGGAAATTGAAGTCGTAGCCGGTCGAGAATGAGATATTCCAGCCGTCGGCTATGCGCAAGAAGCCCGAAGCATTGAGCGTCTGCGTAAAACCATAGGGATAGCGCATCCGGCGCGTGTTGATCGGGCGATTGCGGTTTTCATACATCGTTACGCCGTAAGAGATCGTTAGCGACCAAGGCATTGAAAAGGCCATATAACCGTCGCGATCGACCTTTGCATTCTGCTTTACTTTTTGCCCCTTCTTATCTAAGTCGCGCAGTGTCGGATCGATGTTGGCGTCACTCGGTTTCTCGCTTTTATCTTCCTCGCGCTTATCGTTGCCTGATGCGAAATCGTTGCTCCCGCCTTTGCGGAAGAGCGATTTAAGTTTTTTCCAAGTATTGTTGTCGAAAGTGTAAGAGAGGTTCTGACTCATACCTTGGAAGCGCCCGAAGCGTCCGTAGCTCCATTCTGTCCGATTGCCCGTAACGACTTGCCCTTGGGAGTTGAACACATATGCATACGTGGCAAAAATGGCTGCGAGCGAAAGCGTATAACTCTTGGTCAACTTTAAGCGGATACGGGTTGAGAGGTCGCTCCACGGGCGCTCTTTCGCTGCCAGATTGTAAGAGAGCGAGGCGCCCAGTTCGTCGATAAGACTAATCTTCTTCACGCCGGTCGAATCCTTGTCGCTTCTGACTTTCATCTCTAAGTTGTTCGACATATTAAAGGTCACTGTCCCCTGCTTTGTCGATGAGGGATAGCCGAAGATGCCGGACGCGTAAGGCGAATACGGGACGCGCTCAACGTTGCCTGAAGCATCTATGCGGTCATAGCTCTTCACGTAACCATAGTGCGGGGCGGTGAAATCGGGCGCATAACTAAAAGAGATGGAGGGCTTGAACACGTGGCGGAACATCACGACTTTCTTTCCAAAGAGGAAGGGCAAAGGCTTGTAGAAACCATAGAGCGTCGTATTGGCTGAAACGCCTACATTCCAATCATAAAGGTTGTAGAAACCGCGCGTGGTATCGCTCAACTCTACTTGCCGCACGGCGTCCCACGTCTTCGTAACTCGATTCGTGTACATCAAATCTCGAAACGTAAAGTTGGGCGAAATGTTGATGTATTTAAAGAGTTGGAAGGTCGCCTCAATGGGTATGTTGTGCTGCATACCGTTGCGCCAATCTTTAATCAAGTTCGATTTGAGCAGGCGATTCTCTTTGGTTGTAATACTATTGGAGAACTGCCCCGTATACGACATAGAGATTTTCTCGTACCAACGCTCCTGCCCTACTTGCCGCTTGCGGCGGAAGGGATAAAAGCGATTGAGCGAAAAAGTTAAGTCGGGCAGCGTCATCGCAATGGTCGAATCGCGCATATTCTGCGATAAGTTGGTCGACCCGGAGAGCGTAAGTCCGATATTCGAGAAGGTTTTGGAGAAAGAAATAGAACTGGCGCGCGTACTTTGCGTATAAGCATTCGGGTTATACATACTCTCTAAGTTGGAGCGCTCGTAATTTTCTGATGCAAAATTGACGCGGGCGGAGAAGTTAAAGCCGTTAGTTCCTTCAACGGCGGTTTTTTGGTGCATCCACTGCACTTTTAAGCTCTTTGTCACGGAATAGTCGGGCAGGTTCTTGTCGCCCTCGACGGTGCGTAAGAAACTGACGTAGATGTTGCCATTATATTTATAGCGCTTCTTGTAGTTGGTCTCTGCACTTAAGCCCCAAGAGCCTTTCGTGTAAATCTCTCCCAAGACTTTTAGATCCATATAGTCGGACAAAGCAAAGTAATAGCCGCCGTCGCGCAGATAAAAGCCGCGCCGCGTCTCATCGCCATACTTCGGCATCACAAGTCCGCTGGAATATTTCTTGTTGAAAGGGAAGAATCCATAGGGCACGCCGAGCGGCAAGGGGACGTCTGCAACGACTAAATAGGCCGGTCCGAAGACGGTTTCCTTATTGGGTATGACCTTGGCGCGAGAGAGTTTGAGATAGAAGTGAGGGTGCGGCGCGTCGCAGGTAGTATATTTGGCGTGCTCCAAATATAGCGTGCCGTCAGCTGTGCGCTTCGAACTCTCACTCTGGATGTAGCCATTGCCTTGCGTGGTATTAACGTTGGTTATAAAGCCTTTCTGCGTCTTGAAGTTATAGGCCATTCGCTCGCTCGTATAGGTATCGCTGCCTTGCCGGTAGACGGGTTTCTCAACGAGCACACTATCGGAATCGCGCACGCCTTCTGCGAAGACCAAACTCGAGTCCATGTTCATCGCAATGCGGCCGGCGTCGAGCGTCATGTTTTGATACTTCACTTGACCTTTGCCATAAAGGAGCACTTGCTTGTTGGCCGCGTAATAAACCAAGGAGTCGGCGGCCTTAAAGTCGACCGGCGCTTCGAAAGGCGCACCTCGCTTGGTGCTATCCTTGTGCAGACTATCGACGTTGAGCGTATCGATGGAGAGGGGGGCCGCGCCATTGACCGCCACTGCAGCAGGCTTCGTCGAATCTTTGACTACGATGGCAGAATCTTTGCGCGTTTGCGTCGAATCTTTCACGGCCTTCGCCGCAGGCCTAACCGCTTTCGCTACACCTTTGCCGGCGCGAATCGTATCCTGTAAGGGCGCTGCTTGAGGCGCAACACGGAAAGGCCCTCCGTTAGAAGCCAGACAGAGTGCCACAAAAGTAATCAGGAAAGCGAGTATTTTCGATCTCAAATTCGTACGAATGTAGGCCGCAAAAATACAAAGAATTTGTGTAAAAGCGGAACAAAGGGGCAGAATCGTATCAACGGACAACAAGAAAGAAAACAACTTTTTCCTCTTTTACTACTTATTAATAAGCCCTCCAGCCGTGGTTGGCAGAAGGGCAAAGAGAATGAGCACCGTGCACAGCGCCCGATAAATTCGGCGACTACGGTTACGGCTTCGCCACTTTCTTTCCATCGACAATATAGATACCGGCCGGCTGATCTTTCAGTTCGCCTGCACAGCGAAGGCCTTGTGCCGTATAGATTCCAAGCTTAGCAGCTGTCGCAATGTTCGGCGCAGAGATATTCGTATTGTCGCGCGTAATTTCTACCCAGTCTGTCACAACTTTTCCCTCCGCATCGACAAGGACGTAGTTGGTGTGTTTATTGTTTTCGAACGAGGTCCAATAAGCGCCCACCGGAGCCGTTACTTTACAACCAACTAACTCGGGGGCCGTATCCCACACCCACGTGATACTGCCGGCATAAGCGTCGCGGTTACTCCCGCCGCCGCCCTTAGCGCGAACGTTGCAGTTAATAAACTTCCAATAGCCTGATCCTAAACCATAAACGCCACCGCACGCTTCCAGATCGCAGCCATCCACGACGATAGTGCCCCAGTTGAAGATCGCGCGGCGAAAGCCTTCTTGTGGTACCGATATAGCTCCGTTTACCACTAATTTCCCACTACCCTTAATCGTAATATTACAATTCTTGTCATTAAACAAGCCCCAATAACTCTCCGACGTGATACTATTGTTGCCCACGACGTTAATCGTCAAATCTTTAATCAAGCTTTCGAGGCCCACACACTCCGGCACAATCGTTTTGATCGTCGCATTTTCAAGCGTCAGCGTATTGATTGCCGGATCAAACGTCACCGTCCCGCTCACACCATCAATGGTGGAGAGGTCTTTACAGTTAAGAGAATTCACTCTCGTACCAATGATTTCCATGTCGTAATTGTCTTGCGCATACATTTGTTGCGGCAAGGCAAAAGACGCTACAAGCAATGCCACGATTGCGGCAAAGTTCTTTTTGAGTAAAGGTTTGTGCATTTTAGCTGTGTCTCCCTGTTAAAGCTCCTTGCGGAGTAACGCCGTATCGGAAACTCGGGCATTAGGTTTTACGTTTGTTTTAGTTGTATTTTTAGTCAAGCGATCGATGCACTTTGCTATTAAGATGCACACATTGCGCCTGCTTTGTAGGTCTTGCTTCTCAGTTGAGGTTTGCTTTCTTTACACTTGCAAAGATAATGGTATTACATTTTTGTCCCAAACATCTTGCTACGTTTTCGCTTTTGTGTATGCTGTGGGTGGTCAGAACAGACTATGGAGCGCCATTTTTCTTTGATTTCCGGACGTACCAGACTTTGCAAAAGCCCAAGCGCTTCGCCCGATGCCTTCGTCCTCATTGGCGCTTGGGAGATAAACCATCGCTTCGTTTAAGCCTATTGACTTGAAAAAGACTAACTTTGTGCCACTTGCAGCAAACTCAAAATACGATGTCGCGCCTTCTATCCTTTCTTTTCAGCATTCTCTTTAGCCTGTGGCTCTTTGACGCTTATGCGCAAGTGCCGCAAGTTCACGACAGTGCCGCCGCCTTGCGCGAGGTCGTTGTGCGCGCCCCGCTTCCCCAGCGCGAAGTCGTAGCGCCGCAGCGCTTAGAAGGCGCTCGTCTGCACGCGCTCAAGGGGACTTCCGTGGCGGATGCACTGCGCTATTTCTCAGGTTTGCAGATCAAAGACTATGGCGGCATTGGCGGACTCAAGACTATCGACGTCCGCAGTATGGGTAGCAGTCACCTCGGCGTGTTTTACGATGGCCTGCCCTTAGGCAATGCGCAAAACGGACAAACAGATCTTGGCCAATTCTCTTTGGACAATGTCGAAGTCGTATCATTATATAACGGGCAACGCACAGGCGTTCTCCAATCTGCCGCAGAGTTTGGCCACGCCGCGGCCGTTTATCTACAAACGCGCCGCCCGCAGTTTGCCGAAGGCCGCCGCAGCAACCAGCGATGGGGCGTACAATACGGAGCGAGCCGTGCGCTACAACTTAGTGGCCTCTACGCGCTCCGTTTAGCGCCCTCCCTGAGTGCTACGATCAATGTCGGCCTACTCAATGCCGACGGAAAATATCGCTTTCGTTATCGACGCCTCACGCCGCGCGGCGTTGTCGCTTACGACACGACGGCCACGCGCCACAATGGCGACGTTTTGGCCTTGCGCGGCGAACTAAATATGTACGGGCGTTTACTGGGCGGCGACTGGCGCGCAAAGGCCTATATTTATCATTCGAAGCGCGGAATTCCCAGCGCAATTGTTAGCAACGTATGGCGACGCGGAGAGCGGCAGGGCGATGATATTCGCTTCGTGCAAGCCGCGTGGCAGCGCACGTTCGCGAAGCGTTACAGCACGCGCTTGCAAGCCAAATATGCCGACTACGCAACGCGCTATCACAACAGAGATACGCTTGCCGCCCCCGCAGACCATCATTACCGACAGCGGGAAACGTATCTTTCGTGGGCGAATGCTTATGAAGTGCTTCCGGGTTGGACGCTCTCCGGCAGTTATGATTTCCGCTACAACACCTTGCGCGACGACCATCCCCTCTTCGCCTTCCCTCGCCGCACGACGCACCTCGCGGCCCTCTCTTCTTCCCTCCACTTGGGTCGGTGGCAAGTGCAGGGCAGTTTGGTTCAAACCATCTTGCACGACCGCACACGCAACGCCGCCCAATCGGCTACCGTGCGCAACGCCTCGCCGGCTCTCTTCTTCAATTACCTACTCAAGCCCGACGGAACACTCTCGCTCCACGGCTTTGTGAAGCGCCACTTTCGCGCGCCAACCTTCAACGAGCGTTATTATACGGACTTGGGCAATGCACTCCTACGCCCCGAAAAGGCATTTCAGTTGGCGCTCGGCGCGCAATGGCAGCACGCGTTTCGTCACCGCCTCTGGCAGCGTCTGCAATTGTCGGCTGAGGTCTATTATAATAAGGTGCACGATAAGATTATCGCCTACCCCAAAGGGCAACAATTTCGCTGGACGATGCTAAATCTCGGGCGGGTCGCCGTTCGCGGCCTCGATGTCAATGCGGCGCTTGAGGCGCGTCCGCAGCGCACTCTGCAAGTGGCTTTACAGGTGCGTTATAGTTATCAATGGGCGCACGACCTTACGGATCCTGCCGACGCTTATTATAATCAGCAAATCCCCTACGCGCCGCACCATAGCGGGGCGGCCGTGGTGAGTGCCTCGTTCAAGCGTTGGGCCTGCTATTACAGCTTTATTTACGTCGGCCGTCGATACGCGCAGCCTGAGAACGTGCGCCGCAACCGCTTACAACCGTGGTACACGCACGACCTCTGCCTCCAGCGCCACTTCCGTCTTTCGCGCCGCCTCGAAGGTAAACTGACGCTCGCCGTCAACAATATTTTTAACCAGCAATACGAGGTGATTGCCAACTATCCTATGCCGGGTCGCACACTGAACGCGGCGCTGGACATCAATTTCTAAGTTGCCACTATGCCACACCCCTCCACCCTTTTCCGCCTCTTCCTGACGCTGCTCCCGCTCTTGCTTTTGCAAGCCTGCCGCGGAGATGAGATCTTGCCCGACGAGCCGGGCGTCGCGCCGGGCGCAAGCAGTGGCGAGACGTACGCGGCGGGAATGTATGTGCTCAATGAGGGCAATTACGGGATGAATAGGAGTTCGCTCGACTACTTGGATTTGTCCGCGCCCGACGGAAAAGCCTATTATTATCGCGGCGTCTATGCGGCGCGCAATCCGCACGAGGTCAAAGAACTCGGCGATGTGGGCAACGATGTGCAGGTCGTAGAAAACCAACTCTGGTTAGTGATCAACGCTTCTCACAAAATCGTCGTCTGCCAGGCGGATAAGGGGCAGAAATTGGCGCAAATAGAAGTGCCCAACTGCCGCAATGTGGTCTTCTCCGGCGGCTTTGCTTATGTCTCCTCCTTTGTCGGCCCGCTCGACCCTGCAACGCGCACGCCCTTAGGGCGCGTGTATAAGATCGACCGACGCACTTTCCGCAAAGTAGATTCCGTTGTCGTAGGCCCGCAACCGGAAGAAATGGCCATCGCAAGCGGACAATTATTGGTGTCCAACAGTGGTGGTTATCGCGCGCCTTTGTATGACAACACCTTAAGCGTCATTGATTTGGCGACGTTCCGCGTTACGAGCCGCCTCACCGTAGGCCTGAATCCGCACCGCTGCCGCACGGACCGCTATGGTCAAGTCTGGGTCACGACGCGCGGCAATTACGCTGACGTGCCGCCGCGCCTGTATTGCCTGCGTCCGGATGCCGCCGGCGCGTATCGGGTGGCGGAGGTCTTCGACGAAGCCGTGTCCGATTTGGACCTTGTTGGCGATTCGCTCTACTTTATCGGCGTTCGCTGGGACGCTGCCGGACAGGTCAACCACGTGGATTACGGGCTGTTTGATGTGCGCACGCACCGGCGACTTCCGACGACGCTTTTCGATGCGCCGGACTTGCGCAGTGTGAAGATGCCTTATGGCATCAAGGTCAATCCGCGCGCCAAGGACTTCTATATTATGGATGCGAAGAATTTTGTTGCGAGTGGCGAACTCCTACATTTCCACGCCGATGGGCGCTTCGATTGGCGCGTACAAGCGGGCGACATTCCCGCGCACGCCGCTTTTGTGCCGCGCAGGGCGGAGATCGGGCCGCCGCCGTCTCAGCAGCCTGACAGTCGCTACCTGCAAGCGGTCGACGAATACGTACCTGCCCCCGGTCAGTTTGTGAATCTGCTGCCGGCCTACGCCTCGGGCGACGATGCGCGTAGTATGGCGGCGAAGTGCACCGCAGCTTTGGCCAACAATGCGCGGGGACTCGTCAGTTTGGGCGGATATGGCGGCTACCTAACCTTTCATTTCGATCACCGCGTCGCGAATATTCACGGGGAGAACGACCTTTACATCGCCGGCAACTCCTTTGCCTCCGCCGATCCCCAATGGGCCGCGCTCGGCGGCGCAAGTGAGCCGGGCATTGTGATGGTTTCGCGCGACGACAATCGCAACGGCCTACCCGACGATCAATGGTACGAACTGCGAGGCAGCGCCGATGAAGACAGCGTGGGCCGCGTGGATTACGCTTATGCCCTGCATTACACGCGGACGACCGAAGGCGCCATCACGTGGTCTGACAATCGCGGCAACCAAGGCGTAGTGACGAACAATGCCTACCATACGCAGCATTATTTCCCCCGCTGGCTCGCCGCGCCGCTCCATTTTTCGGGCACACTGCTTCCGCCCAATCGTTTCTTAGTGGGCGCCGGCGGCGGACAATGGTTGGGTTTCTTCCTGCGATGGGGCTATGTTGACAACAAACCTAACAATGACCGCGCGGCCAACTCCTTTAATATCGACGATGCAGTCGATGCGCAACGCCGCCCCGTCCGTTTAGACGGCATCGACTTCGTGCGCGTCTACACGGCCACTCGACAAATCAACGCCCCGCTCGGCGAGAGTTCGACGGAGGTCTCCGGTGCGGAAGATTTGCATCCGGAAGCCTCGCTCCGGCGCTTTCCCCGCGCGTCCAAAGTTCGGCCAATGCGCGCGCACCACTGACCTTGGAAAGCGGCCGATGCTGCAGCGATGGCACCGCTCCCGTCATTTGCCGACAAGCACTAAGATTTGTATGCGACCACCCACTCTCTTCATCACGCCTGCTCTGCTCCATTGCTTTTCGATTTATTTTTCTGCTACCCACATTTAAGTAGCGCAACACGCACCGCACTTTTTGCGCAATTTGGGTTGGAAGAAAAACGACGAAACAGGGCCGGCGGCGTTTTTCATCACGAGCGTAAACCTTTTTTGTCGTGAGCGCACAGTCTTTTCATCGTGAGCGCAAACCTTTTTTCTCGTGATAAAAAAGGTCGCAGGCGGAAGAGCGACCTTTACAAATGGGGCGGCGTGGGATAGAAAACAAATGGTCGCAGGCTGAAAAAGCGAGCCTCCTACGTCGCGAAAACATAGGAGGCACAATGCGCAAACCTTAGAGCGGTGAAAAATGAAGACTAAGTTCTGTGATTTTTTGAGATGCACACGCGTTTTCCACATCGCGTCAGCGGCCGGTGGGCCGCAGCGGCATCAGACAGCGCTCTTTTGCTCGCGCCACACATCATATTTAAACAAATACAACTGCGATTTGCCGGCAAAGTCTACGCTTCAGCGCATTGTGCCGGCCGAAAGCATCGACAACTCATTCGTCGTCAGCCGGAGGCGAGAACGGGGTGAATGCACCCACAGCACGCGCATCAGCACACGGTGCCGATTGGTCATATACATCAGTGGTCGACGACTCTTCAGTAGGCGGCGTCGAGACGAAACGCAAGGTCGCCGACAGAAAGGCTGTAAAAAGCATAGCCAATCCGATCAGGGCCAGCGATGATTTGAAATGTAAAATATATTTTCTTGGTAACATATAATTTTCAATCTTGAGTTTAACTTTCGCAAAGTTAGGCCTATTTCTCGCCATTCGGAAATTTGTCGCATCGCCAAAAGTGGGTATTTTTCATTTTTCCGCCTCGCGCGACCGGTGTCAAAGTATGGGCGGGTTGCTTTGCATTTTTGCTACAAATTGCGTAACTTTGCGCTGATTCTAAACAAAAGATGAAGATGGAAATGATAAAACTTGATATTCGGAAAGCGGCTTGCTTTTTAGCAGAAGGAGCTGTGGAAGGGATGGAAAAACAGACGAAGGCGGCGCACAAAGCGCTGGAAGATGGAACAAGTAAGGGCAGCGACTTCTTAGGCTGGCTCCACTTGCCATCAAGTTTGACACCGGAATTTTTACAAGACATCAAAACAACGGCTGATACGTTACGCCGCGAATGTGATACAATCGTCGTGGCCGGCATTGGCGGCTCTTATCTCGGTGCACGCGCCGTGATCGAGGCTTTGGGCAACTCCTTTGCGTGGCTGACGAATAAAGGCGAAAATCCGAACATCCTCTTTGCGGGAAACAACATTGGCGAGGATTATCTCTCCGAACTTTTGGCTTACTTGAAAGGTCGCCGCTTTGGCGTAATCAATATTTCAAAGTCGGGAACGACGACGGAAACGGCACTGGCCTTTCGCCTCTTGCGCAGTTTGTGCGAAGAAGAGCGCGGCAAGGAGACGGCGCGCCGCGTGATCGTAGCCATCACGGATGCGAAAAAGGGAGCTGCACGCACGACGGCCGACAAAGAAGGCTATAAGAGTTACGTGATCCCCGACAATGTGGGCGGCCGCTTCAGCGTATTGACGCCGGTGGGTCTCCTGCCCATTGCTTGTGCGGGCTTTGACATAGATTTGCTCGTGAAAGGTGCGGCTGATATGGAAAAACATGCGGCCGAAGCAGCTTATGCCGAGAACATCGCGGAGCAATATGCTGCCGTGCGCAATTTGCTCTACGCCGGCGGGAAAAAGATTGAGGTGCTGGCCAATTTTCAACCGAAACTGCACTTCATGAATGAGTGGTGGAAGCAACTCTACGGGGAGAGTGAGGGTAAGGAACAGAAAGGTATCTTCCCGGCAGCCGTAGATTTTACGACCGATTTGCACTCTATGGGTCAATGGTTGCAAGAGGGTGAGCGCACAATCTTTGAAACAGTGATCTCTGTGGAACAAAGTGAGCACGAACTCCGCTTCCCGCACGACAAAGAGAACCTCGATGGTCTCAATTTTTTGGCGGGTAAGCGCATAGATGAGGTGAACAGGATGGCGGAATTGGGCACGCAGATTGCTCACGTAGATGGCGGCGTTCCGAACATTCGCATCGTTCTCCCGCGTTTGGACGCTTATTATTTGGGACAACTCATTTACTTCTTTGAATTGGGTTGCGGCATCAGTGGAAACGTACTCGGCGTGAACCCATTCAATCAACCGGGCGTGGAAGCTTATAAAAAGAATATGTTTGCTTTGCTATCCAAACCCGGTTATGAGGCGGAAAGCGAAGCAATCCGCGAACGACTGAAAAAAGAAGCTTAACAGCATCGCTGATGATCGACTTCCGGCATCGCCGGAGGCCGATGTCGCAGCGAAACGCAAGGCGATGCTGCTCAAGTAAGCATGATGAACGATTATATACAAGCTATACAAAACTATCTGAAAGATCACGGCTTCGAGCAATTGGCTCCGGAGGCCGTGCTTTTTGATATGGATGGCGTACTCTTTGATTCGATGCGCCTCCACAATGAATCTTGGCAGGCGACGGCGGCGGCTTACAACTTGGAAATGCTGCCTGATGAGCCGTATACGCTGGAGGGTTGCACCTCTACGCTGATGATTAACACGCTGATGGAGCGCACGCATCAACGACAAGCAACGGCGGAGGAATTGGAAACGATTTATACGGAAAAACGCCGGCGCTTCAATGCGCTACCACGGCCGCAAAGGATGCCCGGCGCGGTGGAAATACTGGAAAAAGTGGGCCGCGATGGCCTGCAACGGGTGGTCGTAACGGGGAGTGGGCAACGCTCGCTGCTCGAACGCTTGCAAACGGCTTTCCCAAACGTGTTTCGCGCCGATTTAATCGTATCCAGCAAGGATTATACGCAAGGGAAACCGGCGCCGGACCCTTATTTGTGCGGCCTCAAGCGCACTTCGCTTCGCCCGAATCAGGCCTTGGTGGTGGAAAACGCGCCCTTGGGCGTCGAAGCGGCCGTCAAAGCGGGCATTTTTACCATTGCTGTCAACACGGGACCGCTGCCGGATGAGGCTTTGCGGGAGAGAGGGGCGAACTTGCTCTTTCCTTCTATGCAGGCTTTGGCAACACATTGGGAGGAAATCCACGCGGCCATTGCGGCTTGTGTACCCACAAAATAGAAAATACGCGCTGGGGCGATGCTTACAAGCAAATGCTTCACCAAAAGCGCGACACACATTATATATATAACGCCGTCCGACGCGCCACGCCAAAATAGACTGCGCGCCGGTGGGTGTTCGTTTAATTTTATCCTGACGTGAAGCTTTCAGATCTGCTTTCGCTCTACGCTGTACGCCCGCAATTGGCGGCGATGGAAGACATTGCCCGACGCAAAAACGCCCCTGCTACTTTCTGCGAGGGACTTCATGCGTCGGCGGCGGCAATGGTTTTTGCGGCACTTCAAGTGCGCTTGCGCGCAAACTTGAAAAACAATTGCCCAACCCTGCTCTTCGTGGCCGACGATGAGGAGACGGCGGGCTATTTCTACCACGACTTAATCCAACTCTTGGGCGAAGCCGACGTTTTCTTTTATCCGTCGATGTTTAAGCGGGCTGTAAAATACGGACAACGCGATGCGGCCAATGATATTCTGCGCACGGAGGTGCTGGATCGCTTAGCTTCGCAAAACCCGGCGGGCACTTGCATCGTCACTTTTCCGGCTGCGTTGGCCACACGTGTGGCGGCGAAAGCGGATATGGCGGCGAGGACAATCGTCATCGAGGAGGAGGGCCACTACGACCTAACTGCATTGGAAGAGCGCTTGCTGGAATTTGGCTTCAAACGCAAGGATTATGTCTACGAACCGGGAGATTTTGCCGTCCGCGGTAGTATTCTCGACGTCTATTCTTTTGCTTCCGAATTTCCTTTCCGCATTGACTTCTTCGGAGACGACGTCGATTCGATTCGTTCCTTTGAGGTACAGACGCAATTATCAAAGGAACGGCTACAGGCGGTGACGATCGTGCCTGATGTTGGCGCTGCCGGCGGCGACAACGTAGCTTTCACGGATTATTTACCGGAAAGCAGTCTCGTGATTACGCGTGAACCGGAATATATTCGCGATGTCATCAACAACATCTATGATGAAGGTTTCACACGTGAGGCGGCGATGAGCGGAGAATGGGCGGCTTACGAAGGAGAACGCGATACGGACTTGCCCCAAGCGGATCTGCCGACACCGCAAACGGAACCGGACAAGGGTAAACTGCTGGTTAAGGGCGACGAAATCTATGATCGGTTGCGCGCATTCCCAAACTTCTTGCTAGCGCAAGGAACTACGCCCGCTGCAGCCAAGATTCAATTTCACACAACTCCACAACCGATCTTCCACAAAAACTTCGACTTGGTCCAACGCGCGTTCTCGGATTATCTGGATCAAAACTACACCATTTATATCACGGCCGACAGTCGCAAACAACAGCAACGCTTGGCCGACATCCTTGCCGAAAAAGGCGGCAACTCCACTTTCACGCCCGTTGATCAAACTTTGCACGCCGGTTTTTCCGACGAAGACTTGCGCATCTGTTGCTTTACGGATCACCAAATCTTTGATCGTTATCACAAATACAGCCTGCGCAGCGATCACGCCAGAGATGCGAAGATGGCGCTCACACTTAACGAACTCCTGCAGTTTCATCCGGGCGACTATATCGTACACTTGGATCACGGCGTCGGGCGTTTTGCGGGTTTAGTTCGCGTTCCGGCTGCCGACGGATCGCAGCAAGAGATGATAAAACTCACGTATCAGCACGACGACATCGTACTTGTTTCGATCCATGCCTTGCATAAGTTGAGCAAATACAAGGGGCGCGAAGGCACGCCGCCACATTTGAGTCGCTTGGGTACGGGAGCGTGGGAGAAGATGAAGGATCGGACGAAGAAAAAGATTAAAGACATCGCGCGCAACCTGATTAAACTTTACTCACAACGCAAGGAAGAGAAAGGATATGCCTTCAGCGCCGACTCATTTCTGCAACAGGAACTCGAAGCGAGCTTTACTTACGAAGACACGCCCGATCAGTTGAAGGTAACGCAAGAAGTAAAGGCCGACATGGAAAGCTTGCGGCCGATGGATCGCTTAGTTTGTGGCGACGTAGGCTTTGGTAAGACGGAGATAGCCGTGCGCGCCGCCCTGAAAGCCGCAGTCGACAACAAGCAAGTCGCCGTTCTCGTCCCGACAACCGTACTTGCTTTGCAGCATTATCGCACCTTCGCCGAGCGGCTTAAAGGTTTCCCCGTGCGAGTGGCTTATCTCTCGCGCGCCAAGTCGGCTAAGGAAACCAAAAGTATCTTACACGATTTAGCAGAAGGGCATATCAACATCATCGTAGGCACCCACAAGTTAATAGGTAAGACCGTGCGCTTCCAAGATCTCGGTTTGCTGATCATAGATGAAGAGCAGAAGTTCGGCGTAGCCGTGAAGGAGCGCCTAAGGGAGCTAAAAGTAAATGTCGACACACTAACGATGTCGGCCACGCCCATTCCCCGCACGCTGCAATTCTCACTGATGGGCGCCCGCGACTTGTCGGTGATTCAGACACCCCCACCTAATCGGCGCCCCATCCAAACGGAAATCCACACATTCAATCATGAGATCATCGCCGAAGCGGTTAATTTTGAAATGAGTCGCAACGGGCAAGTCTTTATTGTGACCAATCGCGTCGCATCCTTGGGCGGCTTGAAGGCTTTGGTGGAAAAATACGTGCCGGACGCCCGCGTTGTAGTCGGCCACGGGCAAATGGCGCCCGCCGAATTAGAGAAAATCATTCTCGACTTCGTCAATTACGATTACGACGTGCTGATTTCGACGACCATTGTCGAGAACGGTATCGACATCCCCAACGCCAACACGATTTTAATCGATGCCGCGCACACCTTCGGCCTATCTGATCTCCACCAGATGCGCGGCCGCGTCGGGCGGTCTTCGCAAAAAGCGTTCTGCTACCTGCTCGCGCCGCCCTTGAGCGTACTTAAAGACGACGCGCGTCGACGTTTGCAAGCCATCGAAGAGTTTAGCGATCTCGGATCCGGCATTCACATCGCCATGCAAGACTTAGATATTCGAGGAGCCGGTAATCTGCTCGGCGCAGAGCAAAGCGGCTTCATCGCAGATCTTGGTTATGAAACCTATCAGAAGATATTAGCGGAGGCCGTGAGCGAACTTAAAAGCGAGGAGTTTGCAGATTTGTATGCCGATAGTTTGAAAAAAACGAACCTGACGGGCGATTTCTTTGTTGACGAGTGCAATGTGGAATGCGACCTCCACGCCTTTTTCCCGGAAACCTACGTGCCGGGCGCAACGGAGCGCATGATGCTATACCGCGAGTTGGACGGACTGACCACCGATGACCAATTGGCGGCCTTTCGGAAGCGTATGGAAGACCGTTTCGGCAAACTTCCGCCTGAGGGAGACGAACTTTTAGCCATCGTACCTTTGCGTCGCAGCGGCCGGAAGTTGGGTGCGGAAAAGATCACACTGAAACAGCGCCGCATGACGCTGTATTTCATCTCCAAAACCGACAGTCCTTTTTATAAGAGTGCCACGTTCGACCGACTCATCTCTTTTGCAACGACCAATTTCCGCCGCTGCGAACTCAAAGAGTCGGGCGGCAAGCGGCGTATGATTATAAAAGACATCGGCAGCGTAGGCCAAGCGCTAAATCTGCTCCAATCTTTAACGGGCAATTAGCGACTATTCGAATCTTTAGACTGAAATAAAAAGCGAGTAATGGGACTATCACGCACCTTTACTCGCTTTCTTTTTCGTTCCCATCGCTCACGACTTGGCAAGGCCTATCCTTGCAAGGTCCGCAACGCATCTTCAAAATGTTCGCTCCGTCTATAGCCTTTCTTCACCTTATTATAAGCGAACTCGCACAGCAGTTGGCGCTCGACCAAGCCTATAATATCGTTCTTCGCCGTTGTGGGACTGACGAGAAACTTACTTTGAACATACTTGACCGTAATGATCTCCTTCGGGTTATCGATAAATAATTGGATAAGCTCCGCTTGGCGCTCGTTTATCCCACCCAACGACAAGAAAGCATTGGCTGCTCGCTTCTCCTTCTGTTTCTTGAGTAAGTAGCTTTGCAATTGCTTAAACGATAAGTCCAATACGCGCAGGTTATAAGCTACGAAATAACCCATATCGTTATCGTCTGCTTCCGTGTAGAGAAAAGATTTCTCATAAGCCTTCTTAGATTTGGCGATCACCCGCGAGATAGAAAGAAACTCTGTCAGCCAATAGCCCTGCTTCAACAAGAACCAATAGAACAAAGCACGCGCCGTCCGCCCATTACCATCAACAAAGGGGTGCATATAGGCCAACATAAAATGGATGATAATCCCACGAATGATCGGATGAATAAAGACTTTCGGCTTTTCATCGTTGAAAAATTGGCACAGGTCTTCCACAAACGAGGGGATTTCGGTGTGAGATGGCGGGCGATGCACTATGTCGTGCGTAATGCCGTCTGCAACTACGACCTCATCGTTCGCACGAAAGCGCCCCGCTGCTTGCGGATCGTCCAGCGTATGTTCAGTCATCAATTGGTGAATGTGCAGTAAGCGCTCAGGCGTAAGCGGCATTTTTTGATTTTCTACGACAAACTGAATCGTACGATAGTTGTTGACGATCATTTGTTGCGATTTATCTTTCGGACTTATCGCTTTTCGAAGCATATCTTTGGCTACGCGGCGCGTAGTGACCGCTCCTTCCATCTGACTGGAAAAGATTGCTTCCTCCATCAACGAACTTACGAGATAGCGCTCTTTATCTTCAGCCGGCAAAAGCTCATCTGCGCCCCAAGAACCGCCAAAATTCATATCAAACGCGTGGCACATGCGCTGCATAGCATTCGTGATATGGAGGCGGATGTCGTACTTAGGCCAAACGTCGATCCTATTAGCGATGCGCGAGGCTTTAAGAGCAGTCCACAACTGTTTGTGGGTATAGCCCTCAGGGAGCTGTTTGTATTTCACGACATCCCAATAGGCATACGTTTCGTTAAGTTCTTCTATCAGCACAGTCAAAGTTTGGTCCGATTGGTTCAAAACGGCCTTCAGCAGATCCTCTTGTTTAATCTTCGGGGGAGATTCTATGGCACTCATAACAGAACTTATATTTACTGCTGCAAAGTTACTAATTCTTTCCAATGTTTGCAAGATTGGAAAGAATTGGAAAGTTTTAGCCCTTCATTTAGACTTACGATCACACCTTCCTTATTTCAAAAACGGCCAACAAGCGAGAAGAACTTCAAGTGTGTTTCCCCGTGCAAGCAAGCCACAAATGGCCCTATCATAACCATCAAACGAAGCGCAAAGGGCGGACTTGCTTTTTCAAAGCGTTGCACCGGCGGAAAGTTTCAATCGACCGGGCGATCGTTTGGTGGCAGCAAACGATGGTTTGGTCGGAGCAAACAATAGTTTGGCGGCAGCAAACGATAGTTTGGTGGGAGCAAACAATGAGAAAGGGGAAGTAAAACAATAAGAAATAGACACGCATCTGTTTGAGAATCAAAGATCAGAACCTGCAAAGAGGGCGGCCGCTTGGCGTGTCTATACTTTGGCGGCGGCAATAGCGACAGCAGGCACGAAAAAGCAGCAATGCGAGGCAGATTTCCTCACATTGCTGCAATCTGTAGGGTGCTCGATGAATCTACGCGGGCCGCCGGAAAGCGGCGGACGGTCATCTGCTATAAAAAGGGCTTACTTGACGGTCAGCGTAAAGCTCGGGGCGAAAGCATTATACTCCGGAGCATATTGGCTCTGGGCGCGAACGAGACCGGAGCGGAAGGTGCCGATGCGCATAGCGCGACCTTCGACCGTGAAGGTTAACTTGCCTTTCGGGAATTTGCGGTAGAAGTACTCGTCGCTCGCGTCGCGCACGGCGTGATATGCGCCGCTCTCCCAGTCGTATCCACTCAAGGCGGCCAGAGGTTCGAGACCGGCGGGGCGAGATGCTTTCACGGAGACGAAATCTAAGTCGCGGTCAGCACTGATGGTGATGACC
>ERZ773233.55-NODE-55-length-94910-cov-23.250793_pt1 | contig 94910 bp, 83 predicted proteins | sample MGYA00580991_ERZ773233 | MGnify/ENA primary metagenome ERZ773233 (study PRJEB29015, sample SAMEA2738178) | human oral metagenome | biome: human oral; feature: human-associated habitat; material: saliva | place: China | collected 2161 ...
TCGCCGTCTACACAGCCGCAGCCGGTATTGACCCCTCGCGCGTCATCGCGGTCAACCTCGACGTCGGCACCGACAACGAGGAGCTGCTCAACGACCCCGATTACCTCGGCAACCGCCATGGTCGTGTGCGCGGAGAACGCTACGACGCCCTCGTCAATGAGTACTTGAGCGTCACATCCGAGCTGTACCCGCGCGCACTCCTGCATTTCGAAGACTTCGGCGCTTCGAACGCGCGCCGCATCCTCGTCAACAACCGGGATAAGTACCGCATCTTCAACGACGATATGCAGGGCACCGGAGCGATCGTCATCTCCGCTGTCATTGCGGGCATGAAGACCAACGGCACGACCTTCGCAGACCAACGCCTCCTTGTTTACGGCGCGGGCACCGCGGGAACCGGCATGGCCGACCAGATCCACGCGGGCATGGTGCGCGCGGGACTGACCCCCGAGCAGGCGAAGGACCGCATCTGGCTGATCGACCGCGCCGGGCTAGTGACCGACGACATGGAGGGGCTGCCCGATTACCAGGCGGCCTACGCGCGCCGCGCCTCCGAGGTCGCCGACTGGGAGCGCAAGGATGGTGCGATCGGCCTGTTGGAGACTGTTCGCCGCATCCACCCGACGATCCTGATCGGAACGTCGACGGATCACGGTGCCTTCACGCAGGATGTCATCGAGGCTCTGAGTGACGGGTGCGAGCGGCCCATTGTTCTGCCCCTGTCGAATCCGACGGAAAAGATCGAGGCTATGCCGCAGGACATCATTGCCTGGTCCAAGGGGCGCGCGTTGGTGGCCACGGGCATTCCGATCGAGCCCTTCGACTACGAGGGGACGACCTTCCACATCGGGCAGGGCAACAACTCGTTGCTGTACCCGGGCCTGGGTCTTGGAACGATCGTGTCCGGCGCCCCCCACGTGACCGATGCGATGATTCTCGCCGCCGCCGAGGCCGTGGCCAGTCAGGTGACGTCGCATGAGCTGGGTGCGTCCCTCCTGCCGCCGGTGGACCACTTGCGTGCGTCGTCGGCAACTGTCGCGGTCGCCGTCGTCCGTCAGGCTATCGCAGATGGCCAGTGCGACATGGATCCGAGTGAGGTCGTCGAGGCCGTCCGTCGCGCTATGTGGCAGCCGGTCTACCGGGACCTGGAGGGCTGAAACCTACGGGGACCTGAACCTACGGGGACCTGGAGGGCTGAAACGCGAGAGTAAGGCCGCGCCGGTTGCCGAGGGGTAGCCGGTGCAGCCTGCTGCTAGCTGAAACGTATTCACGGTTAGGCCTGTTACTCACTGGTGTGACTCCGCTAAGCGGAGTATTACAACGGCTCTGAGCTGCGCCATGATGCCGACAGCTTGGCTGAGCAAATTGCGGCTACTCACGACGACGCCGTCGCCTATGCCCAAGCCGAATTGCCTGTTGATGAGGCCCTAGTTGATGAGGCAATCATCGAGGCGGCAGCTGCTGAGCCTGAGCTGGGAAAGCTGAAGCTTAGACGAAAGTTGTAGCAGTAGAAACCAAGGCGGCGTCGTCCTAGGAAATCACAGCAAGAAGAGCCCCTGCGGAGCTGACGTCGGTGTAGGAAGTAGCAGGAATAAAGGCCTTGCGGGGGTATCCAAAGGAAATGCCTCACAAATACTGAGATTTCATCCCTTCCCTATAAAACCCCATGGAAAAATTATAGGGAAGGGATGATTTTGCCTGTATTTGTCTGTCTAACTCCATGTGATAATTACCCAATGACACCCTCTGCAATCCCCACTGACGGCGACAAACAAGCGCTAGTGGCCAGGCTTCGTCAGGAGCGTGCGGCGGGTGTGCGCGGCGGAATCTACCACCGCCTGCAGGTGGAGATGACCTACAACTCCAACCATATCGAGGGGTCCCAGCTCACCCAGGAACAGACGCGCCTCATTTTTGAAACCTCAACAGTTGGCGGGGACGGCCTGCGCGTAGATGACATCGTTGAGGCCCGCAACCACTTTCGCGCCATCGATCGCGTTATCGACGCCATCGGTTCACCTATTAATGAAGCCTACGTAAAGGATTTGCACCGCATTCTCAAGCAGGGCACAACCCACTCTGACCTGGACTGGTTCGCCGTCGGGGACTATAAGCGGGTGCCCAACGAAGTGGCCATGCATGAGACCAGTGCCCCCGGCGACGTCGCCAAACACATGGCCCCCTTGTTCGACGCCGCCAACCGCCTTGCCACGCTGGAACAGATTCTGGACTGGCATGTGCGCTTTGAGCGCATCCACCCATTTCAAGACGGCAACGGACGCGTGGGGCGGCTGCTCATGCTGCATCAGTGCCTGGCGGCCGGGATCGTGCCGTTCATAATTACTGACGACCTCAAAGGTTTCTACTATCGCGGCCTGGAACGCTGGGGCGACGAAAATGTTTTCCTCACTGACACTTGCCTGAGTGCGCAGGATCGTTTTGTGGCCTACCTGGAGTACTTCCAGATTCCTGCCGGAATTTCTGGCACTGCCGGGAGCGCTGGTAGGGCTGGTGCTTCTGGGAGCGCTGGCTGAAAGGGACGACGACGTCGTCCTCGTTGCAGGAAATGCCTCACAAATACTGAGATTTCATCCCTTCCCTATAAAACCCCATGGAAAAATTATAGGGAAGGGATGATTTTGCCTGTATTTGTTCGGCAGCTTATTTATCAACCTAATCCGTTTATCAGACTCTCCATCCAACCTACCTTAGACTCTAGCTATGCCAATGTTTGCGGTATTCGCTCGGACTAAGGCCAGTCCAAGTATTGAAGGCACGCAAAAAACTATTGAGCTCTACATATCCCAGCATGAAAGCAATTTCGTTGCTGCGCATAGAAGTAGTAGTCAAATACCGTTTAGCTAACAGTTCACGCACATGGTTAAGCTGCTTTTGATAGCTTGTCCCCTCCTCGCTCAACTTGCGTTGCAGAGTACGTTTTGAGACGCCAAGCCTGCCAGCAACGTCGTCAATAGCCACAGCCCCAATCGGCAAGGCCTCAATAAGGGTGCTGCGCACTCGCGCCGAGAAACTCTCATCCACCTCAAGTTCAGACAGGCGCCGCCCCAGCTCAGGTTCAAAGTAGCCCCACATTGCGTCATTTCGGCTAATGAAAGGCACACGCAGATCAGTGTTTGCAAAGACGATGACGTCACCGTCCCCCTTTTCGACGTCGCAACCCAAAAAGGTGGCAAACCAGTGTCCCTCAAGGGGGTTGCGCATCTGCACCCGAGTAGGGCAAATTTCTTGTTTCGTTGCCGTGCGCAACATATTTACTAAGAAAGCCAGCTCGCACTGCACTAAAAAAGATGGCATAGCAGTTTCCTCATGGTGACAGGACAACCCCACTGAAAGTACGCCGTCGCCGTCACTAAGCTCAAATTCCATGGGACCAATCAGCGGCTTATAACGAGTAAGGCGTTCAATGCAGGCGCGCCCATCAACTGCGCAGAACGAAGCAAAAATAGGCGGGCTAAATTGCTCAACCCCAGTAACAGTGGCCATATGGATAGAAGCATCTTCACGCTGAACCAACTTCCCCACAGCTTCCATGAAGGCAAAGTAGCCTGCTGCACTCATAACCGGGTTTGCGTGTGCAAATGTGTCTTCGGGTTGGCCCGCTTTACGTAAAGCCTCACCTGTATCCACTCCAAAAGCCTTAAGCAGGCGTGGATACTCGCAGTCCAACATGTATTGCTTCATACAAAGTCCTCCAGGAGCAGATGCTTAACTGCTAAGTAGCAGCAGGTTATTTACTTTGCGCTTCCTGAGACCTGCTGGTCGTAGACGAAGTTCAACATGGTCTTCTTAGGGAACATGGGGGCCAGTGCCATCATGGGGCGCTGCCATCCGGGCAGACCGCTGGTCACGTTGAGCTTGCCAGCCAGCATCCCGTCATAACCTGCCTGTGCTACTGCCGTCGGGTCGACGGCGTTGGCGAAGAGTTTGGTGTCGCCGAGGTCGCCAGAGGCTGCGAATCCGGTGCGCATTGCGCCGGGCATGAGCGCCGTGACGGTCACGCCGGTTCCCTCAAGTTCGCGCCACAGGGCGTTGGACCAGCTGGTCACGTAAGCCTTCGTGGCGTAGTAGACGGCCTGGAGAGGGCCGGGCATGGTGGCGGCGGTCGAGGAGACGTTGAGAACCTTGCCGCTTCCGCGCGCGATCATGTCAGGCAGGAAGAGCTTGAGGATGCGGGTGGGAGCCTCAACGTTGACGGCGATCATGGACATGTCCTGTTCCATGGTGCGTTCACGGGCGAAGTCGCCCTGGCCGCCGAAGCCCGCGTTGTTAATGATGATGTCGGGATTCCAGCCGTTTGCCTTGCAGGCGTCGTAGATGGTCTGGGCTGCTTCGGGCTGGGAGAGGTCGACGGCGATGGTAACGGCCTTGACGCCGTACTTGGCGGTAACCTCGGTTGCCTGGGCGTCGAGCTTGGACTGGCTGCGACCCACGAGGATCAGATCGCCGCCTTTGGCGGCGTGGATGTTTACAAAACAGGTGCCGAGGCCGCCGTAGGAACCGGTGATCAGTGCGGTGTTCTTCATGGCTAAAACTTTCGTTGGGAAGTTGGGGGAAGGCCACAACTAGCGCTATGGCCTCCGTGTTGACGACTACTAAGGTAGTTGGTATTTAGTGCCATGAAAACAGCAATTCACGCCACTTCATTATCAAATCGCGCCACCATTTACAGGCAAAATTATCTACAGGCAAAATCATCCCTTCCCTATAAAAATTCCATGGGGTTTTATAGGGAAAGGATGAAATGTCAGTATCTGCTGGTGCTGGTGCTGGTGCTGACATTTGCCTGTGCATGTTGCTCATATGTCGGGAGCATCAGGGGTGATCAGGGTGATGCGATATGTGTCTGCAGACTCTGCTATAGTCCACGCACCCCAAGCATTAGACTTGCCTACGGCGTCGTCCCCCTGCCAACTGTGGGGACCCACTAGAGTCGAAACCGAAGTGACAAATGGACTTTTATACCCTTGATTACATCATCTCGCAGCAGTCGACTGACTGGACCATGCGAGTGATTTCGATCCTGGCGCTACTACTAGTGTGCCTGGTTTTCAGCGTGCTTTACATGCGCGACAGGATGCGCACCCGCTGGCGGGATCTGGGTGTAGGTGCCCTGATTCTTTCGCTGGTGCTGGTGGGGATTCAGACCGAGCAATATCTAGACCTGAGTGACCAAGCGGCCCAGTCAAAGCAGTTAGTGCTTTTCGTTAAGGGCGTTGCCCAGGATCAAAAAATCTCCACAGACGAAATACTGGTAAATTCAACCACTCTAAAAGACGGCATTATTGTGCGTTTTAAAGATGAGGATTACCGCGTTCACCTGAACGAAGACAACAACTCCTATACGCTTGAGCGTACGCACATTATTGACCACAACGTTTATGTGGATGGGAAGCACTGACATGGATTTCTATACGCTAACCGCAATTAAGTTTGTGCTTGGTATCCTCGTAATGATTATTCAGATTAACATTATGGGGAAATATGAGTTTTCGGTAAATACTCCGCTTAACCAGGGTCAGAACTTTGTGCTGGGTGGAATTATCGGCGGCGTCATTTACAACTCTTCAGTCTCCGTGCTGCAATTCCTGATCCTTGCGCTTATCTGGTCGCTTGTGGTGATCTCGGTAAAGCTACTGATAAGCAGCAGTAAGACCTTTAGGCGGGCTATCTCAAGCCAGCCGGAAGTCATCATTTACGACGGCGAACTGAAAGTCGCCAATTGCGCCAGGGTTGGTTTGCGTGCCGAGCAGGTAAGCCGTTGTCTGCGTGAGGAGAACATCTCCAGCATTCGCGATGTGAAGGTTGGCATTATGGAGGCAAACGGTAATCTGATCATCCGTCAGCGTGGTGCACAAAGCAAGGTTCCGCTGCTGCCGATCATTAGCGATGGCCAGATCATCAGCCTTGGTCTAGCGCTTGCCAACAAAGACAAGGCATGGGTGAAGCAGCAGCTCAAGGAGCAGGGCTACAGCTCGGCAAAGCACATTTACCTTGGAGAACTTGTAGACGGCAAGCTTGAGGTTGTGCCCTACAAGTAATTAGTTGTGCCCTACAAGTAGCCAGGCCAGGTGTAGCAGGCAAACACAGGCTGTGCACAAATACAGGCAAAATCATCCCTTCCCTATAAAAATTCCATGGGGTTTTATAGGGAAGGGATGAAATGTCAGTATCTGCAGACGCAGCGCACAACATGTAGGCTCCGTGCCGGCGTCGTGCAGATACCATGCAGGCACCGCGCAGATACTGTGCCTGCAAGGCGATGGGTGTCTGTGATGAACGCGCGGAAGGCGCTGATTAGTTAGCTTTAAACTGTAGTAGTTAGTAATCTACAACAGGCTATTCAGACTTTTGGTTGGGGTCTTTTGGTAGAGGAAAGAACTCACTCCAAGATCCAACGGCACTCTCGTACATTGAGCCAGTCGCGTTTTCCTTAACTACCTGATATGGGTTGAAATCATAAGTTGGATTATCACCCTTTAACCATTCGTCAGCATACTTAGCGTGGTATGTGGCTGCATCCTCGATGCTCCCCTTAACGGTGCCTTTGAGGGTATCTTTCGCAATGTCATCTACAGTATTCATTACTGCTTCTTTAGAAACACCTTGACTGAAGTTACGGAGATTGAACGTGTCGTGTGCTGTTTCTTTACCTATGAAATCAAGAGTGTTCTGTGCAGGAGTCTTAAGGGCATGCTCAAGATTTCCGCTAACGGTTTGCCCTGCCCCTGCGGCAGTGGGGGCTTTCGAAAGTCCCGATAATGATCCGCGCGCACCTGCAATGGAAATACCGTCAAGAACAGTGCTAACCCCAAACTCGGCCCAACCAATTTTACCGTTGTATAGGTCAATGCCGTTCGCGGCAATATCAGTTGACGCCGAAGCAATTGTTAACACTTGTGCAGTTGTGAACAGTGCAGCAGCCACCGGTGCGCCAACACCAGTCAGGGCTAGCACTCCGGCGGCAATAGTGCAGACTGTAGCCGCTTTTCCAGTAACATCGCTGATGTCATGCAGTTTGTCTTCGATCGGCTTGTTCCACCAGTCAACAACGCTGTCCCCGACCTTCTCCCACCAATGCTTGGCCTTTTCAGCTGCGGGATCATTGTTCGCCGGCTGCGGGTTGGAAAGCCCGCTTTGAAGCGCCGAGCTGGCTCCCGCGATCGAGGATGCCTGCTCCTGCTCATCCGCGTTACGGTTTAGTGTGGCGGCGGCGTCGGAAAGCTGGGTCGCCGCGTTGTTGAGCTGACCCATGAGGTGACCGTGCCAGTCGGCCTTGAAGCTGTCGGCGTCTTCACCCACCCAGCCGCTGGAATTTAGCCGCGAGTTGATCGTAGGAATTACGTCGCCGGTCAGCTTCGACGAATTATCCGTAAACATTTGCGCCAGTTGACGTAGGGCTTCTACGTCTGCGCCCACTGTGGTCATGGGGCTTACCCTCCCTGTGGCAGGGCCCGGCGTCGTCGCAATGCGGCCCGGGCCAAGTGACATTAACTGCCTACAGGGTATTTATGCTGCCGGCGGCGCGGGTATGGGGATTAAGCCCCGCGTGGGTGGTGAGGGTGGCGGTTACGTGGTAAATGTGCAGTTTAGGTGGCCGACGACGGCGCTCGGCTGGGTGGGGGCGGCATTTGTGTTGCTGGGTGCCTGGGTCTTCTACAAAATTGAACCGGCACCTGGGTCCACAGAAACTGAAATATCGTCCGTAAAAACTGAAATATCGTCCGTTCCCTATAAAAATACACGTATTTTTTATAGGGAACGGACGATTTTGCCTGTACTTGTCTGTATCTGACTGTCAGGTGTGGGACTTGTTGCGGTTGGCGAAGAATGCCGACGCGATCAAGACCAGGCCAATCGTGCCCAGGGTGCTAGCCCCTACCGCCGTCCAGGAGAAGTGCACTCCCATGGCCAGTGCCCCCAAAATTGCGGCTGCGGCCAACATGATCAGGGAAGCCACCAGGGTGGACACGCGCGGACGCTTTAGCTCGGCAGGCTCTTTGCTGTCCTGGCCACGCCAAACAGCATCGTCCTTAGTGGAGTTGGAGGAGCTGGTGGGCTCGGAGGAGCCGGTGGAGTAAGCCTCGGTGGAGCTATATGCGCCAGTGGAGTTGTAAGCGGCTGAGCTGGCCGAAGTGGCGCTCGCGCTGGCTGCCGTGGTGTCGGCCCCCGTCGCGCTGGCCGCCCCGTAAGCCCCGTATGTCCCCGTCTCGCTAGCTCCCGTCGCGCTGGCGGCGCTGGTGGTGGACAGCGGGCTGGCAGGCTCATCGTAGGAACTGTAGCCTCCGCTGAAGTTGTAGGAGTCAGCGGAACCATTGGAACTGTTAGACCCGTAGGGATCACCGGAGCTATCGGGGTTTAGGTAACTGCTGTTGATGCTCATTTGCTTGTTTCCTTAGTTGCTGGTGGGAGCCGACTCGATGGTGCGCACCTGGCCTACAGCCTGGCCCACCTTGACCGTGATGGTGCCCTTTGAACTGCCTGCATTTGCGCCCTGCACACTAGCTGGCGAAGAGAAGACCAGCTTGCTGCCAGAGCCTGAAGGCCAACCGTTAACCGTGCTCTTTTCGTAGTAGTACATGGTGAACGGCTGAGAGCTGCCCGAATTGGTGCTATTGCCGCTGCTCACGCTGCCGTTGTCTCCATTACTCGACGCCGTGGCGCCGGGGGTGGAGTTTGCCGCGCCGGAGGTGGCGCTTGCCGTGCCGGGACTGGCCACTGCGCTGCCGGGGCTGGTCACGGCCGTACCAGAGGGGCTGGGGGAGGCGGTCACCCAGTTGCGCGGGGTGGGGGTGCTGGCGTCGTCGTCGAAGTCGTCGGAGTCGTCACCGTCGATAGAGTTGTAGGTGTTGGTGGGCTGCAGGGTGTGCACGACGCCGTTCTCACTGACCTGCCAGGGGGAGTAGGCACTCAGCGTGGCCGCCTCTACAGCCTTAGAATGGTCCATCTCAATCCGCACGCTCTGGCCGTAGGCGGTTTTAATAGTCAGCTGGCCAACAAAAGAGTTCACCGTGATGGTGCGGTTTTCGCCGGCCGGAGCCTGGGTCAGGTCAAGGGTTGTTTCACCCACGAAGTTCGGGATCGAAGGAACCATGTAGTTGTAGTTGGACTTATCTACCCGAACATTTTGCCAATCAATATCCAGCGCGCTTTGCGGTGCCGCCGAAGTGATTGCAGCGATCGGCATGAAACCGAAAATCAGGGAAAACACTGCCATTACGCTGATCCAGCCGCCGTGACGTCCGCGCACTGCGCACACCGCCAGGGCCAGGCCCATCACGCCTGCCGCTAAGGCCGCCGAGATCACCAGGGAGCGCAGGCTCTGCTCAAGCACCATAGGAATTGCGCACATCACCAGCAAACCCAGGGTGATCAGGCTTAACATGCTGCCCGGTCCGGGCACCCAGTTTTTGCGCTGGTAGGGCTGGTAGTTGGGGCGCGGGCCGCCTGCGTTGTAGTTGCCCTGCCAACGCGGAATGGGCTTACCGTTGCTGCCTACGGGCGGGGCGGAAAAAACCTGCTGGCCCTCGCCTCCGTTGTAAGCGCTGTTGTAGCCGTCGTTAGGGCCGACGCCGCCGTCGCCGTTGTAACCTCGGGTTGAGGCGTAAGCCCCGTTTGGGTCGTAGTTTTCTGAGCCGACGTCGCCGCTTCCGTTGCCGCCGTCAGTGCCGCCCCCGTTGTAAGCGGCGTCGGGACCATAGCCAGTGGCGCCGTCGTAACTGCCAGGGCCGTAGGGGTAGTCAGAGTAGTTTTGCGAGTTGCGCCGTGAGTTAGCGATGAGCAGCACCGCTACCACAGCGGCGATACCAATAAAGGTACTACTGCCAAAAAAACTGGGTAATAAATCTACCGAAACGCTCGCCGGGGCGCCACTAAAGAGCGCTAACACAATCGCGCCAGCCAGGCCGCCGGTGAAGTCGCCGTGCAAGGCCTGCTCCACGTGGATGCGCCCATCTTCAACCTCGGGCAGGAAAGCCCAGGCCAGGGCGTAGAGGAAACCGCCAAAACCAAGCAGGGCGGCAACTATAAACAAGATGCGCACCAGGGTCATGTCGATGCCGTAGCGCTGGGAAATCCCCGAGCATACGCCACCAAGCACTCGCGGCTGGGCGCGGTAGAGGTTCATGGCGCGGATCGAGTTAAAGAAACGGTCCATGCCGCTTTGGCCGTAGGTGCCGGGAGCGCCCTGGTAGCCGGCGCCCTGGAATGCGGGACCGTTCTGGTGGTCGGGGGCCTGGTAGCCGGTGCCCTGGAAGGTCTGGCCAGGGCGGCCCTGCGCAGTGCCGGCCTGGCCGTAAGCGCTCTGGCCGCTCTGTGCGGAGCCCTGGAACCCAGAGCTGGTCTGCGCGGAGCTCTGCGCGGAAGTAGAGTCCGCAGCACCCTCGCGCTCGGCGTCGTTGTTAAGGTCTTTGCTGTTCATGCTTCAAGTTTGCAGCTAACCGATGCTTTGGCGATATTGGGGACTACCCTGATATAACCCTGATTAATCCCTACTCACCCCTAATGGCACCCCTTTGCGTGCAACTATATAAACGTGAGTGCCACCCCTAATCAGTCCTCTGACTTGCCGCAGCCTTCCCCAGGGCCGACGTCGTCACTGTCAGGTTCGACGCCACAGTCTGCGGGTTCGACGCCGCTGGCGGGCTCAGCGTCACCTATCCCAGATCCGACGTCGCCGCTCGCCTCAGCTCCGGCCGCGTCTGCCCCTGCTGGAGGACAGGGCGCCGAATCGGCCCCCGCTGCGGACCAGCCTGAGTTTGTTGTAGCTCAGCTGGCTCCCGCTGCGGGGCAGCCTGCTCCGGCTGCAGCTCAGCCTGAGTTTGCTGGGGGCCAACCCTGGCGCCCTGACTTTACTCCGCCGCCTAGTTGGCGCAATCCCAGGCCCGGCGTGCGGGGGAGTGCTGAGCCGCAAGTGGGCAGCACGCGGGGTAACTCTGGCCAGCGAAATTGGCCTTGGGCTAGTGCCTACGGGCAGCAAGGCGGCACCCGGGCGTCGTCGTCGCGCCCCCAACTGGTGCGCCTGAACCACAACCCCACCCCACTAGCTGACGGACAAATGCCACCAGCAGCCCTAATGGGTGGGGTGTGCGCGGGCATAGCCACGCACCTGGGCGTAAACGTGTGGCTAGTGCGCGCTATTTTTGTGGGTCTGCTCTTCCTAAACGGGGTCGGTGCGCTGGCATATGCCCTGGCCATAGCCCTAATCCCAGCCGGCAACCCAGCCAGTTCACAGCTAGCCGCCCCCACCCGCCTGGCCGCGCAGCTAAACCAGCTACAAGGCAAAGACGGCAGAGATCAGGCCACCACCATATTTAGCGGCGTAGTGCTGCTAGCCCTGGCCGCAATCCTGGTGGCCTGGAGTCGAGGCTGGCTGGAAAGCAACGCCTACCTGCCGCTGCTGATAATCGGTTGCGGCGCTGCCCTGGCCTGGAGCCAAGCCGAAGAAGTAATGCATACCCCGCGTTCAATGGCGGCAATCGCGCGCTTAGCGGCCGGCCTGGCCCTAGCAGTTTTAGGGGTGTTGATTTGGCTCAGCGACCACACCGACATGTCAGGCATGCTGATCGGGGCGTTCGCGGCCCTAGTGATGCTAAGCGTGGTGGCCCTAGTGCTCGCCCCGCTGTGGCTGGGAGTAATCAGACAACTATCCCAAACCCAAGCCGCCCAGGCACGCGCCTCCGAACGCGCCGACATTGCCGCCCACCTACACGACTCAGTGCTGCAAACCCTCACCCTGCTGCGCGCCCAAGCTGACGATCCCCAGCGCGTGGCCGCCCTGGCGCTAAGCCAAGAACGTGAACTGCGCGCCTGGCTTTACGGGGACAACCACCCCACCAACGAAAACCTTCGCAGCGAGGTAGAAAGCGTTTCACGTGAAATTGAGCAGCTTTACGGCGTGCCTGTAGATAGCGTGATTGTGGGAGACACCCCGGCCACCGCCAAAACCCGCGTGCTCACCTCGGCCCTGCGTGAAGCCCTAGCCAACGCGGTACGCCACGGCAAACCCCCAATCAGCCTATATGTGGAGGTCAGCGGCCAAGAAGTGGAAGCCTACGTGCGCGACCACGGTGCCGGCTTTGACCTAGAAGCCATAAACCCAGACCGCCACGGGGTACGCGACTCCATCATCGGCCGTATGCAGCGCCACGGCGGCAGTGCCACTATTCGCGCCCGCGAACCGGGTACAGAGGTGTGTTTGCGCCTGGCCTTGCAGTAGCTGAGTGCAGGAGTTGGGTGGCAGTAGCTGAGTGCAGTAGCTGGATGCAGGAGTTGGGTGCACTGACGGCGCGCTGGCTGCACTGGCTGCAGGGTTGGGTGGCAGGCGCTGGCTGGCAGGAGCTGGGTGTACTGGCTGCACTGGCTGCAGGAGTTGGCTGCGCTGACGGTGCTGGCTGCAGTAGCTGAGTGCACAAAAACTGACATTTCGTCCGTTGCCTATAAAACCCCATGTATTTTTTATAGGGAAGGGATGATTTTGGGTGTAGGGGAGCCAATACAATTAACTACATGGCTGAACCTCTAAGTGTCCTGCTCGTTGACGATCACGCCCTTATCCGCGCCGGGGTGCGCGCCCAACTAGAGCGCGTGCCGCAGCGAGTCACCGTAGTGGGTGAGGCCGAGGACGTGCCCGGGGCAATCGCCGCCGTCCACGCCCTAAAACCCGATGTGGTGCTGCTAGATGTGCACCTGCCCGGCGGTAACGGCTCCGGTGGCGCCCAGGTGGCGCGCGAGTGTGCAGACGTTAGCCCCACCCGCTTTTTGGCTCTGAGTGTCTCTGACGCCGCCGACGACGTCGTAAGCGTTATCCGGGCCGGCGCTCGCGGGTATGTCACTAAAGCCATTGCCCCGTCTGACCTGGTGGCAGCCATTGAGCGGGTAGCTAGTGGTGACGCTGCTTTCTCCCCGCGCCTAGCCGGTTTTGTGCTGGATGCGTTTGGTTCCACCCCAGCGCAGGTAGAAGACAGTGAACTGGACTTACTTTCCAACCGTGAACGCGAAGTTATGCGTCTAATTGCGCGCGGCTACACCTATAAAGAGGTAGCCGGTGAACTGTTCATCTCCATTAAAACTGTGGAAACCCATGTCTCTAAAGTGCTGCGCAAGCTGCAACTATCTAACCGCTATGAGCTAACCCGCTGGGCTAACGCCCGTAACCTGGTCTAACCCCAGCCTGCCATCTGCCTGCCAAAACGCCCGCTTAAAAGTAACCTGGTATGAAATATGGAAAAACAAATTCTTTACCCTAGCGGCCAAGCCGACTTTAGTGCCCGAGTGCCAGCGCTGGTACATCTGGGTTCAGGCCACCTGGTGCTAGTTCATGATCTACGCCCGCGTCCCAAAGGTGAACACTGGCGTTCCAGCGGCGGCGCGCTGCCTGACGACCTGCCCAACCCCAACTCGGTAGTGGTGCGCCACAGCTACAACCACGGCTCCACCTGGGATGACGCCCAGATCCTGGCTGAGGGGGTAGCGCGCGGTTACAGCCTGGACGGTATCGGCTGCGGCTACTCTGACCCCTCCCTGATCTGGGATGGCAGCAAGCTACACCTATTTATTACAGCCTCACGACTAACTGGCCTGTTTGGGGCCAAGCCGGCCCTGCAAGCCCCAGCCCCGGGTTGGCATGAAACTCCCACCGCCGCTCTAGCCAAACAGGGTGATGAGGAGTTAGCCCTGCTCTACGGGGTCAGCCGGGATAATGGTTACACCTGGAGCTGGCGCCAAATCGATATGGCCGCCGCCGCGACAAACGGCAAACGTAGTTGGCGCACCAATTTCAAGGTAGCTCCCTGCGGTTTTAGCGTCTCGGGTCATGGCGCCTGCCTAAATAGCGGCCGCCTGGTACAGCCCCTAGTGCTGCGGGTAGAGGCCAGCAGTAAGGGGACGCAGCAGTTGCAGGCCTGCTGTTTGCTTAGCGACGACGACGGCCAAAGCTGGTTCCTGGGCCAACCTTGCCAGCAAACACAGGAAGGACAAACCGGCTCCCTGGCCGGCGGCACCGCCACCAGCGGCGTCGATGAATTTTGCATAGCCCAAGTAAACGCAGACGTCCTGCTGCTTTCCGCTCGCGACGGCGGCTATAGCGGCCAGCGCCTGTCTGCAGTCAGCGTAAACGGGGGAGTTAGCTGGTCTAAGGCTTCGCCCGATCCTGTGGCCGATCCGGGCTGTAACGCGGGCATGGTTAGCGTGCGCGCCAGTGAATTTGGGTTAGTGATTGTTTCTGACCAACCGCACGTATTTTTAATGCAAGCTGAGCTTTACAACACTGTTTACGGCGGTAGGCATGCCGATGACCGGTTCGCACTGCTCACTAACGCCCTTGATGCGCGCCAACGCCGTAATGGCTGGCTGGAAGCCGTGCTGCTACCCCCGGGCGCAGACTATGGTTACACAGAGGGAGAAGAGTATGGGCCGGTGCGCTATCAGTTCCTAGCTGAGCTTGAGCCAGGTAGTTTTGGCTACAGCGATGTGGCCTGGACTGATCGCACCGTGGTGGTTGTTTACGAAAGTGAGGGCGGCCTCAAACAGGTAAGTTTAAGCGCGGGAGAGGTACGTCAACGAGTGGTTTAAGTCCCAACGGGGTGGAATAGGTGGCCTGACGGGTGGCAGTATGGGAGAGTGACTATCCCCGTGCAAGCCGCAGTCAGCCATCTTCAGGCTGCCAAAGTGGCGATTATCCCTACCGACACCGTCTATGGAATCGGCGCGTTAGCAAGTGACGCCCGCGCCGTGGCGCAGGTGTTGGCAGCCAAAGGTCGGGGACGGCAAATGCCCCCGCCGGTACTAGTCAGCGACATCGCTCAGCTGGACGGCGTCGTCGCCAATATCCCCACCCCTGCCCGCGCCCTAATGGAAGCCTACTGGCCCGGGGCGCTCACCCTGATTCTTCCCGCCCACCCAGACCTAAGCTGGGACCTGGGCGAAACCGGCGGCACCGTAGCCGTACGCCAACCCAACTATCCGCTCACTTTGCAGCTGCTGAGCCAAACCGGCCCGCTGGCAGTTACCAGCGCCAACCTCACCGGCCAGCCGCCCGCCACCGACGCCACCCAGGCGCGCACTTACTTTGGTCCTCAGATCGACTCGGGCGAGATTTACTTGCTCGACGACGGCGCCACCCCTGGCCCGGTACCCTCCACTATTGTTTCTTTCGCAGCCCCCCAGCCTAAGGTGCTGCGTGTAGGGGTGCTCAGCGTGGCGCAGATCGAAGCTGTTATCGGCAAGGTAAACGGATAGGGGTCGCCTGTGAAGGTTTACCTACTGATTTTGTTGGTGGCTGCGGCCATTACCTATGTGAGTGTGCCGGTGGTGCGCCACATCGCTTTGGTGACTCACACGCTCACCCCGGTGCGTTCGCGTGACGTGCATAAGGTGCCCGTGCCGCGTCTGGGCGGGGTGGCCATGTATGTGGGTATGGTGGCTGCCATTGCGGTGGCCTCCCATATTCCCTACCTGGAGGGCGTGTTTGAAGGCGGTAGCGCCTGGGGCGTGGTGACCTCCGGCGGCCTGCTGTGCGCGCTGGGCGTGGTTGATGACCTCTTTGACCTGGAATGGTGGGCAAAACTTGCCGGCCAAGCCCTGGCTGCCTCGATTTTGGCTTGGCAGGGTGTGCAACTGGTGTCTTTCCCAATTGCGGGGGTGACTATTGGTTCTTCCGGTTTTTCCATGGTCATGACGATTTTCGTGGTACTTACCGCCATTAACGCCGTTAACTTTGTTGATGGTTTGGACGGTTTGGCTGCGGGAACTGTAGCTATTGGTGCCATGGCGTTTTTTGGCTACACCTATGTGCTTACCCGTAACACGTCGCCTGACTCTTACGCCTCACTGGCGGCCACATTAGGTGCCGCCTTGATCGGTATCTGCCTGGGCTTTTTGCCGCATAACTTCAACCCGGCCACAATCTTCATGGGCGACTGTGGCTCTATGCTGCTGGGCTTAATGAGCGCGGCCACGGCAATTGTGGTTACCGGCCAGATTGACCCGATTTCAATTAGCTACGGGCGCGCGTTGCCGGCTTTCTTGCCGGTGCTGTTGCCCCTGGCCATGATGCTGTTGCCGCTAACGGACATGATGCTGGCCGTGGTGCGTCGCGTTAGCGCAGGTAAGAGCCCCTTCCATCCGGACCGTATGCACATCCACCACCGTCTGCTTTCGGCTGGTTTGACGCACCGACGTGTGGTGCTGGTGATGTATATGTGGACGGCGGCGGTGGTTTTCCCGCTGGCGGCCTGGGCCTTCATTGAGACTCGTCAGGCTATTTTGGCCCTGGGTCTGTCCCTGATCGCGGCCTTCGTGTTCACCGGCTTTATGCGCAAAACTAAAGAGCCCGCGCAGAAGTCTGCTAAAAAACCTGCAAAGAAACCTAAGAAGAAGCCTGCCGCTAAGAAGGATCTGCCCGATTCAGTACATCCGGCTAAGCTTCCCGACAAGACTGATGCCACTCCAGTGGTGCGCGTGCGTAGCGCCTCCACGCCCGTGGTTGATAGCTCCTCTCTCAGTGCAGCTAGCTCGGCCACCGCTAATGTGCCTGTTGTGGCTAGCTCGGCCACCGCTAGTGTGCCTGTTGTGGCTAGTTCTGCTGCAGCTGGTTCGCCCACTACAGCTGCTGTAGCTGCGGTTTCACCCAGTGTGCCCTCTGCTAGTGTGCCTGCCCCTGCTGAGGCTGGTTCTGTTGCGGCTGTTGGTTCTGCTGGCACGACGTCGCCTAGGACCCGCCGCTCTAGGCTTAAGCCACGCTCGACCACGCCGCCTTGGCTACAGTCGGCTGAGCCGGCTAGTGCCGCCTCTGCTGCTTCTAGCGTTAGTGCGGCCTCGACGGCGTCCTCAAGTGCTGCTTTGAATGCACCTTCAAGCCTTAGTGCACCCTCAACACAATCTGCACCTTCATCTTATTTTGCGGCCAACTCGCCCGATGATGTCACCGCATCTAAGCTAACTGCGCCGGTTGCTCCAGCGGCTCAAGCCGGGCAAATGCCAGGCGCAGAGCCAGCTGTGCAGACGCGACGACGTCGAGCTGGCCGCCATGCCGCTACTACGCCAGAGCAGCCTTTTACCCAGGACGCTCAGGCTGTTGCGCTAACCCCGGCCGCCCCGACTGCAATGCAGTCAGCAGCCGCTCTGCCTGTACAGGCGGCTGCTGTCCAGCAGGTAGTCCCGCCCCAGCAAGTGACGCTGGCCGCCCAAGCGCCTGCAGCTGCACCCAGCCAGGCTGGCGCGCCGTCGACCCCGCTGTCTGCCGCGCCGTCGACCCCGCTGCCTGCCGCGCCGTCGAGCCCACAGCTTGGCCAGGCAACTGCGCCACCAAGCCAGCAAGGCCCTTACGCAGCCGGCACTAACAGCACCCCGGCATGGCAGCCCCCGCGCAACCCCAACATGCGCTACGACGTCGTGCCCAACCAATCCCTATGGGAAGACGAGGATGACGACGACACCAACCCCACCGGAGTGCCGGTAATTTAAAAGCGCCGGTAACTAACCAAATAAGCGAGCCAAATGAGCCACCTAAGCGCCACCGATAACTTTCGCCGCACCGCCCGCCGCTGCTTAGCGGTTGGACTGATCCTTGCCTGCCTAAGCTTGGGGATCTCCTTCGCGCTAGAGGGAGCCAAGGCGGCTGGGCTGGCCTGGGGTGGGGCAGCGGGCCTATTGCTGAGCCTGGTGACCGCCGCGATCTTGTACATTCCCTGGGAGCGCTACCCGCAGCTGGCCGGCTCAGGGGTCATGATCGACTTTGCGCTCAAAGTGCTGGTAATGATCGGTTGCCTAATAGTGCTAAAAAACTTGGGTGATAAAGCAGTTAACCCGCGCTACTTTGTACTGTCTTTAGCTGTAATTCTGGTGGGTTTAACCTTAACGCAAGTAGTGAGTTTAGCTACAGGTAATAGGGTATATGTAGAGACAATTGACTCAAAGTCGGGGCCAACGTCCTAAGTAATTCTGCTAAAAGAGTTGCTGCTGTGACTTAAGCGACTGTAGCTAGGTACTAAGGCGTGCTTTCAACGAAGCTTTAGGAGCACAATAGGTACTTAGGAATTGCTGTAAGGTGAAGAGCCGAGACGTAGTAGTTTTATGAAACCTAAACCATCAACCAAAGGGGGGCCTCGGTGCTGGATGTAACCGCACCCGCTCAGCTGGTCACGGCTGTAGCCGCGAAAGGTGGATTTGTGCCACCAAGCATCGATGACTTCTTTCCTCCAGCGTTAGCATTCTTGAACACCCCGTTTGAGCTCAACCGCATCATGCTGGTACGCATCATCATGACGCTAGTGCTAGTGCTGGCATTTGGGATCGGGGCTGCGCGCGCCAAGCTGGTGCCTGGACGTTTCCAAAACATGCTGGAAATGCTGCTGGAATTCGTGCGCAAAAACGTAGCTGAAGACGTACTAGGTCCGCGTCGCGCTGTGCGCTACACGCCGGTACTGACCGTAGTTTTCCTAGGCATCTTGTTCATGAACCTAGCCGGAATTATCCCAGGCCTGCAGGTGGCAGGTACCTCGGTAATCGGTATGCCGCTAGTGTTCGCTATCTTCGCCTACGTCATCTTTGTGGCAGCAGGTATTAAGGCCTCGCACGGCAATCCGTTCAAGTTCTTTAAAGACCAAACCATGCCTAAAGGTGTGCCCGGGGTGCTCTACGTGCTAGTAACCCCCATCGAAATCTTCTCCACCTTCATCATGCGGCCAGTGACTTTGACGCTACGTCTTTTGGCCAACATGGTTTCTGGACACATCCTGCTAGCCCTGTGCTTCCTGGCCACAAACGCTCTGTTCTTTGAGGCCAGCGGCTGGATTAAGGGCCTGGGTGTAGTCACTTTGGGGCTGGGCCTGGTGTTCATCCTGTTTGAAGCTTTCGTGGCTGTCTTGCAGGCATACATCTTCGCCCTGCTGACGGCGGTCTACATCGACACCTCGATCTCCGCCCACTGATCGCCTAGATACTTACTTAGGCAAATAAAGCTATCCTTAACTAACAAAGACCATCGGCTTAAACCTAAGCCGGTTTCAACCACAAGGAGAACAATTCCATGACTGGCTCCATCGCTACCATCGGTTACGGTCTGGCTACCCTAGGCCCCGGTATCGGCATCGGTATCGTCGTTGGTAAGACCCAGGAAGGTACTGCTCGTCAGCCCGAGGTTGCTGGTGCGCTGCGTACCAACATGTTCATCGGTGCGGCCCTGATTGAGGCTCTGGGTCTGCTCGGCTTCGCTGCTGGCTTCGCCTTCTGATCATCATGGCATCAGCCAGCGTATATACCGCTGTGCTCGCTGCCGCGCACTCTAGCGAACACAGCGAGCACTCCATCCTGCTGCCAGAGCCAGCTGACCTGATCTGGGGTTCGCTGTGCTTCGTTGTGATCGCCGTCGTGCTACTTAAGTACGCGCTGCCTAAGTTCACCGCGATCCTAGATGAGCGTACTGCCAAGATTCAGGCTGGTCTGGACTTCGCCGAACAGGCAAAATCTGACCGCACCCGCACCCAGAAAGAAGCTGCGGAACTGGTTGAAGGCGCCCGTCGCGACGCTGCTGCGCTGCGCGACAAGGCCCACAGTGAGGCTGAACATATCCTCACCCAGGCCCGCGTCAACGCTGAAGGAGAAGCTGATAAAGCCCTGGCGGCCTCCAAGCGCCAGCTTGAAGCTGAAACCGGTGCAGCCCGTGAAGCTCTACGCAGCGAAGTAGGCCTACTGGCAACCGAAATTGCCGAAAAGCTACTGCGCGCCGAGCTATCGGACCCCAAGGCGGCAGCACGTCTAATCGACGAATCTATCGCCCAGCTTGAAACCGAAGCGAGTGTGCGTTGATGAGCGCCGAGCTCACAGCCAAAGTCTGGGCTAGACAGCTAGCCGCCGGTGGAAAGCGCTCCGTGGTGCTAGGTCGCCAGATGCTGGGCGTAGCCCACATCATTGCTGAAAACCGTCCGCTACTTAACTCACTTACCGACCCTGCCCGTTCCAATGCGGATAAGCAGAAACTGGCACGTGAAGTCTTTACCGGCACAGCGGATGCAGCAGTTGTGAAGCAGCTTTGTGAACTGGTGACCGGCCACTGGCTAGACCCCATCAAGCTACTGACACGTATGCACGATCTTGGTATCGAATCGGTTATTGCCGGCTCGGTCAGTGCCTCAGTGCCAGTTGAAGATGAGCTCTTCGCGGTAATCAACGTGCTAAAGCACGACCGGCAGCTACGTCAAGCTCTGGACCCCTCACGCCTTAGCACCCCAGACCAGCGCGCGCAGCTAGCCACCAGGTTGTTTGAAAGCCAGCTTTCAGAAGCTGCGCTGACCCTCCTAGTGTGGTGCGCCCGCCACGAGGTGCGTGCCGGCATCACCTACAACCTGCGCCGTGTATGCGAGCTTGCCGCACGTCGTCGGGGCCTAGTGATTGCCAACGTGACTAGCGCCGTCGAGCTAACCCAAGCCCAGCAAAAGCGTCTGATCAAGGCCCTAGCCAAACGCACCGGGCACGACGTCGAACTGCACCTAGAGGTAGACCCTGAGGTAATCGGGGGCCTGCGCATCCTGGTCGACGAGCGTCTATACGACAACACCACCCGCAGCGCCCTCAAGGCACTGCGCACCCAAATCGCTTAAACATTCGTGCCGGCAACGGCAGTAAATGAGGTAAGGAACCGCAATATGGCTGAGCTGAGTATCTCTCCTGCAGAGATTCGCAGTGCTCTAAATGAGTTTGTTAGCTCCTACCGAGCCACCGACGTGGCCGGTGAAGAAGTCGGTCAGGTCGTGTTTGCTGCCGACGGTATCGCCCACGTGGAGGGGCTGGCCGGCACCATGGCCAACGAGCTGCTGTCTTTCGAAGACGGCACCCTAGGCATGGCCATGAACCTGGAAGAGCGCCAGATCGGCGTCGTCGTTCTAGGTGACTACACCGGCATTGAAGAAGGACAGGCTGTACGCCGTACCGGCGAGGTACTGTCCGTGCCGGTCGGTGACGGCTACCTGGGCCGTGTAGTAGACCCGCTGGGTAAGCCCATCGACGGTCTAGGCGACATCACCGATCTAGAAGGACGCCGCGCTCTGGAGCTACAGGCTCCCGGCGTTATGCAGCGTAAGAGTGTGCACGAGCCACTGCAGACCGGTCTTAAGGCCATCGACTCCATGATCCCGATCGGTCGTGGCCAGCGCCAGCTGATCATTGGTGACCGTCAGACCGGTAAGACCGCTATCGCTCTGGACACCATCTTGAACCAGCGTGACAACTGGCTCAGCGGTGACCCCAACAAGCAGGTGCGCTGCATCTACGTAGCCATCGGCCAGAAGGGCTCTACCATCGCCTCGGTGCGTCGCACCTTGGAAGAGGCTGGCGCGCTGGAATACACCACCATCGTGGCCTCGCCCGCTTCAGACCCTGCCGGCTTCAAGTACCTAGCTCCCTACACCGGTAGCGCCATCGGTCAGCACTGGATGTACAACTCCAAGCACGTGCTGATTGTTTTCGATGACCTATCCAAGCAGGCTGAAGCCTACCGTGCAGTGTCGCTGCTGCTGCGTCGTCCCCCGGGCCGTGAAGCCTACCCCGGTGACGTTTTCTACCTGCACTCTCGTCTGCTAGAGCGTTGCTCCAAGCTATCCGATGACCTCGGTGGCGGCTCCATGACCGGTCTGCCCATCATTGAGACCAAGGCCAACGACGTTTCGGCCTACATCCCCACCAACGTAATTTCCATTACTGACGGCCAGATCTTCCTACAGTCCGACCTGTTCAACTCTGACCAGCGCCCGGCTGTTGACGTAGGTGTCTCGGTATCCCGTGTGGGTGGTGCCGCACAGATCAAGGCCATGAAGAAGGTCTCCGGTACCCTCAAGATCACCCTGGCCCAGTACCGCTCCATGCAGGCTTTCGCCATGTTCGCCTCCGACCTGGACGCCGCCACGCGCGCCCAGCTCACCCGTGGCGCTCGCCTGATGGAACTGCTAAAGCAGCCCCAGTACACCCCCTACAAGGTCCAGGACCAGGTGGCCAGTGTGTGGGCAGGTACCAACGGTTACCTCGACGACGTCGCCCTTAAGGACGTATCTCGTTTCGAGAAGGAGATGCTCAACTACCTGCACTCTGAAACTGACGTACTAGAGACCATCGCCACCACCGGTCAGCTGACCGATGAGACTGAAGACAAGCTGCGTAAGGCCGTTGAGGCTTTCCGTACCACCTTCATGGGCGACGGCGCACTGCTAGACGCCGAGGTGGCTGAGCTTGAGGACGCCCCTGCTGCTGAGCGCACCGTAGAGCAGATCGAAGTCAAGCGAGGCTGAGGTGGCTGGAGCACAACGCGTTTATAAGCAGAGGATTAACTCCACTCGAACCCTGAAAAAGGTCTTTAGGGCTATGGAGCTAATCGCTGCCTCGCGCATTGGCGCGGCCCGCGATGCCGCCCAGAGCTCGGGCCCCTACAATGCGGCGCTATCTCGCGCAGTGGCGGCAGTAGCCTCCTACTCGGGCTTGGACCACCCCATTACCCGTGAACGCACCGACACCAATCGGGTAGCGGTGCTGGTGGTTACCTCTGACCGCGGTATGGCTGGGGCTTACTCGGCCACCATCCTGCGTGAAAGTGAACGACTCATCGAGCACCTGGTTGAAGAGGGCAAAGAGCCGGTGATCTACACCTGCGGTCGCCGCGCGCAAGGCTACTTCTCCTTCCGCGACCGTCCGGTAGAAAAATCTTGGGTGGGCGAGTCTGACCGTCCCAGCCCGCAAATGATTGACGATATTTCGGCAACTTTGCTCAGCACCTTCCTGGCTAAACCTGAAGACGGCGCCGTAAGCGAAGTGCACATCGTCTTTACACGGTTCAAAACCATGGTTACCCAGGTGCCGGAAGTACGCCGTATGCTGCCGCTGCGCGTAGTGGATGTGGAAGGTCCCGGTGAACTGGTCCGTGAAGACGTGGCCGCCACCCAGGAGCGTTTCCACGCTGAAGAAACTACCGCCATGCCGCTGTATGAGTTTGAGCCTTCCAGTGCGGAAGTACTCAACGCTCTGCTGCCGCGCTATGTGGCCAGCCGTATCAATGACGCGCTGCTGCAAAGCGCCGCCAGTGAGCTGGCTAGCCGTCAGCGTGCCATGCACACGGCCACCGACAACGCCGAAGAACTCATCACTACTTACACCCGTCTGGCAAACGCCGCTCGACAGGGTGAAATCACCCAGGAAATCACCGAAATTGTTTCCGGTGCTGACGCCCTGGCGGGAAAGTAAACGCCCAGATAGAACACGGAAGAACGATAAATGGCTAATTACCCAAACACCGGGGCTACCGGGCGTATTACCCGCATCATCGGCCCCGTAGTAGACATTGAGTTCCCGCCGGACGGACTACCGGCGATGTACAACGCATTGCACACGGATCTAACCCTGGATGGGGTTACCTCCACCCTAACTTTGGAAGTAGCCCAGTACCTGGGTGACAACATTGTGCGTGCAATTTCGCTTAAGCCCACTGACGGTCTGGTGCGTGGCGCCCAGGTAATCGACACCGGCGCCCCTATCTCTGTGCCGGTAGGTGACATCACCAAGGGCCACGTGTTCAACGTGACCGGTGACGTGCTAAACCTCAAGGAAGGCGAGCACTTCGAGGTTTCCCAGCGTTGGCCTATCCACCGTCAGCCCCCGGCCTTCGACGAGCTAGAGTCCAAGACTCAGATGTTCGAAACCGGCATTAAGGTTATCGACCTGCTAACCCCCTACGTACAGGGTGGAAAGATTGGTCTATTCGGTGGTGCCGGTGTGGGTAAGACCGTGCTGATTCAGGAAATGATTCAGCGTGTGGCCCAGGATCACGGTGGTGTGTCCGTGTTCGCCGGTGTGGGTGAGCGTACCCGTGAGGGTAACGACCTGATCGTCGAAATGGAAGAAGCTGGGGTGTTCGACAAGACCGCCCTGGTATTCGGCCAGATGGATGAGCCCCCGGGCACCCGTCTGCGCGTGGCCCTAACCGCCCTGACCATGGCGGAATACTTCCGCGATGTACAGCACCAGGACGTGCTGCTGTTCATCGACAACATCTTCCGTTTCACCCAGGCCGGTTCTGAGGTTTCCACCCTGCTGGGCCGTATGCCCTCCGCCGTGGGTTACCAGCCCAACCTGGCTGACGAAATGGGTCAGTTGCAGGAGCGTATTACCTCCGCAGGTGGTCACTCCATCACCTCGCTGCAGGCCATTTACGTGCCCGCTGACGACTACACCGACCCGGCTCCGGCCACCACCTTCGCTCACCTGGACGCTACCACCGAGCTTTCGCGTGAAATTGCTTCACGTGGTCTGTACCCGGCTGTGGACCCGCTAACCTCTACCTCACGTATTTTGGATCCGCGTTATGTGGGTAAGGAACACTACGAGGTGGCCACCCAGGTTAAGTCCATTTTGCAGAAGAACCAGGAGCTGCAGGACATCATCGCCATCTTGGGTGTTGATGAGCTCAGTGAAGAAGACAAGGTTACGGTTGCGCGCGCCCGCCGTATCCAGCAGTTCCTGAGCCAGAACACCTACATGGCTGAAAAGTTCACCGGTGTTCCCGGCTCTACCGTGCCCCTGTCTGAGACTGTGGCCGCCTTCAAGGCTATCTGTGAAGGTACCTACGACCACGTGCCTGAGCAGGCATTCTTCAACATCGGTGGCATCGAAGATCTAGAGCGCCGCGCTCACGAGCTGACTAAGTAGTCGGCTTACGTCCCGCCTGGGGTTACCTGGGCGGGACGGCGACGGCGCCCCTAGCTCCGGCAGCCTAGCTCCGGCAGTGGGGTGGGCGGCGTCGTCGGAAATTAAGTGACGCCCCAGTGACGTAACGGCAGTAAATTAACCAAGCCAGGAGAAAAAAGTGAGCAAGCTAAACGTTGAAATTGTATCCCTGCGCAGGCAGGTATTCAGCGGGCAGGCCGACAGCGTTTCGCTGCCCACCGTCACCGGTGCCCTGGGTGTGCTACCCGGCCGCGCCCCGGTGCTAGCCCTCCTTGGCGACGGATATGTGCAGGTGGAGGGGGATAAGCCCTACCGTGTGCATGTGCGTGGGGGTTTCTGCTCAGTTGACCACGACCAGGTCACTGTGGCTGCCGACGCCGTGGGTGAGGACGAAGTTGGCAGCCTCGACGTCGAAACTATCGAGGTAGATACCAAGGTTGAGCACGTCGCTCTCGCTGCTTTGGATGGTGACGACCTAGACTAATACCCATGCACGCTGTTTGGGTATGGGGTCTAATTGCACTGGTTACGGCGCTGATCGCGCTAGTACTATTTTTTGTTCGTCTGCGTACGCTAGCGGCCCGAGTGGGGGCTTTCGAGTGTGCGCTAGCCGTTAAATCTGGTTGGATGGGCGGCATCGCCCAGATGCGTAGTGAAACCCTTGACTGGTATCGCATCATGTCCGCCTCGCCCAACCCGCGCCTGCGCGTTGAACGCAGGTTTGTGGAGTTAAGCCAGCCGCGCCGTCGAGTTAATGGGGGCAGCGTGGTGGAAGTGACCCTCTCCTATGGGCAGACCGAATATGAGCTGGCTATGGCTGAAGAATTCCATTCGGCGCTGGTGGCCTGGGCCGATTCAGCTGCTCCGCGTGCAGGCGGCTATGTATAGGCCCAATGTCTACTAACCCCAAGGCCTGCGCCCTTGCATAGACCATTTGTGCAGCTGGCATAAACCTTATATGGTCTGCAAACCACTGGTGTGCGCCGGCATCAACCACTACACAAAAACTGACATTTCGTCCCTTCCCTATAAAACCCCATGGAAAAATCACCTGTGAAGGATGATTTTGGGTGTAAATGATTGGGTTATCCAATGCGCTTGCTGATTGCTGACTGCTCTGTTGATTACTCTGGCCGCCTAAGTGCGCACCTACCCAAAGCTAAGCGGCTAATCATGTTTAAAGCCGACGGCTCAGTGCTAATTCACTCCGACGGCGGCTCCTACAAGCCGCTTAACTGGATGATGCCTCCGCTAAGTGTGGAAGAACTAGACATTGACGCCGAGCATGAGCAGGCCGGGGTAGTGCAGCTGCTCGACGTGCGCTCTGCCAAAACTGATGATCGCCTGCGCATCCGTATCTACCAGGTATATGCCGACGTCAACGAAGAGCTAGGGGCAGAGCCTGGATTGACTAAAGACGGCGTGGAAGCCCACCTGCAAGAGCTGTTAGCCCAGCAAATTGAGCTGTTAGGCCCCGGCCACCGCTTGATCCGCCGCGAGTACTACACCGCTATCGGCCCGGTAGACATTTTGGCTAAAGACGCTGATGACCACACCGTGGCCGTAGAAATTAAGCGCGTAGGCGGCATCGACGGCGTCGAGCAGCTAACCCGCTACCGTGAGCTGCTAGACCGTGACCCGCTACTGGCCCCAGTCAAGGCTGTGTTCGCCGCCCAAAGTATCAAACCCCAGGCCCGCACATTGGCTGAAGATCGCGGCATCACTTGTCTGATCTTGGACTATGACGCTATGCGCGGCATGGATGACGCCGACTCACGCTTGTTCTAACAGGGCACCATTAAGTAGCTCAAAAATCACTTTTAACAGGGACTTTAACGCTCTAAAAGCGCACAAAGGGCAGATAAACTAGGCACATGAGCAAAGAAGCCAGTTTCGCCCTACGTGGGCGAGTTGTACTACCCGAAACCATCCTGTTAGACGGCCTAGTTGTTGTTAACGGTTCACACCTTTTGTGGGTGGGGGAAGCTGAGCAGGCCGCAGCTGCCGGTTTTGCCCGCGAACTTGAGCAAGCCAGCCCTGCTCCCGAGGGCGGCTACCTACTGCCGGGTCTAATCGACGTACACTGCCACGGCGGTGGCGGAGAATCTTTCCCCAACGCCACTACCCGCGAGCAGGCCATGACCGCCGTGCTTGAGCACCGTCGCCACGGCACCACCACCATTGTCACCTCCTGCGTCACTGCCAGCCCCGAGGTGCTGCGTGAACGCACCAAGCTACTGGCAGATTTGGCTGACGAGGGCGAAATTGCCGGTATCCACTATGAGGGCCCCTTCGTTTCAGTTGAGCGCTGCGGCGCCCAGGACCCCACCTACATCATTGACCCTGACGCTGAACTAACCCGTGAGCTGCTGCAACTGGGGCGTGGGCACGTGGTCACCATGACCGTTGCCCCCGAAAAGCCGGGTTTGCTAGGTGACGACGGCGTAATCGAGGCCCTGCTTGAGGGCGGGGCTCTGCCTTCCTTTGGACACACTGACTCTGGCGCCGAGCCGGTACGCCGCTGCCTGGAAGAAACCGACCGGCGTATTTGGTCGCGTCTAGCCACCGACAAGCCGGTGCGTTCAGAGCGCGCCACCGCCACCCACCTGTTTAACGGGATGCGTCCCATCCACCACCGTGACCCCGGTCCTGTGCCCGAGGTGGTGGCTGGTGCCCAGCGCGGCGAGGTTATTGCTGAGCTCATTGGCGACGGCGTGCACCTGGCCCCGGCCATTGTGCGCGACCTATTCGACACCCTGGGACCGGCTAACCTGGTGCTGATCACAGACGCTATGGCGGCGGCGGGTATGGCTGACGGCTCCTATGTGCTGGGCTCTCAGCCGGTTACTGTGGCCGACGGCGTAGCTCGTCTAACCGAAGGCGGGGCGATTGCTGGCGGCACTGCCCACCTGATTGACGTGGTGCGCACCACCTGGCACGGCGGGGTGGCGCTAGAGGACGCTGTCTACGCCGCCAGTGTGCAGGGCGCCGAGATCTTAGGTGACCCCGCCCGTGGCGAGCTGGCCGCCGGGCTGATTGCCGACGTGGTGGTAACCGACTGCGACCTGAACCCGGTTGAGGTGTACCGCGCCGGGCAGCTGGTTAAGTAGTTCTTAAGGTTTCGTGCTTAAAGGGCGCAGGCATTAGCGGCTTAGTTGCTGCGTTAAATTGCCTGCGCCCTTTAAGATGTGACCATAGCGACTACGTCGGCACCCAATTTAAAGTGAGGATCACGCATGGCTAACCTAGCAGCGGTGCTTTTTGACATGGACGGCACCCTGGTGGATTCAGAGATCATCTGGGAAGAGTTTTTGCGCTCAGAATGCGCAAAGCGAGGGGTGCTCATTGACCAGCAAACGCGTGAAAAAATGCGTGGAGCCTCACGTGACTTTACCGCTAACTTAATGGTGGAGCTGGGCACGGTAAAAGACCTGGCCGGCGGCTATGAGTTCTATGCGATTGTGGCCAAGCAGGTAGCTCAGCGCATTGCTGAAGCACCCCCGTTTGAGCCGGGCGCCCAGGAACTAGTGCACGCCCTACATGAGGCCGGCATCAAGATTGCTATTGTTTCGGCTTCGCCGCGCGGCGTGATTGAACCGGTAGCTGACGCACTAGGCGTAGTTGACCTGGTGGTTTCCGGTGAAGACTCAGAGCTGGGCAAGCCCTGGCCGGACCCCTATGAACTAGCACTACACAAGTTCGGGGTAGGCCGCGCTAACGCAGTGGTGCTGGAGGACTCCATTAACGGGGTAGCCGCCGCCCGTGGCGGCGGCATCGCTGCTATGCAGATTTCGCGTCAGCGCGCCTTTGCTACCGACCCTGGTATTTTGGTGGTGCCAGCAATTGCCGCAGTAGACCAGCCCCTAATCGAAGCGTGGCTGGACTCGTGCCGCCGTCGCGCCGTCGTCGGCTAAAAACACCCTAAAAACCGCAGCTGTGGCCCTGGCTAAAACTGGCAGCAAAACCGCAGCTAAACCCCTAAAACCGGACCAGACCTTAAGGCGGACCATGTCACTTACAGACCAGACCCTGCAAGAATTCGACCCTGAGATCGCAGCTATCCTTGACGCGGAGCTGGAGCGCCAGCGCGACGGTTTAGAGATGATCGCCAGTGAAAACTTTGTGCCCCGCGCAGTACTGCAGGCCCAAGGCAGCGTACTAACCAACAAATACGCGGAAGGCTACCCGGGCCGACGCTACTACGGCGGCTGTGAGGAGGTAGACAAGGCCGAAAACCTGGCCATTGAGCGCGCCAAAGCTGTTTTTGGGGCCCAATGGGTCAATGTGCAGCCGCACTCGGGGGCCCAGGCCAACGCTGCCGTGCTGCACGCTCTGGCTCAGCCGGGTGACACCATTTTGGGCCTGAGCCTAGCCCACGGCGGTCACCTCACCCACGGCATGAGGATTAACTTCTCCGGCAAGGTTTACCACGCCACCGCCTATGAGGTTGATCGCGAATCGATGCGCATTGAAATGGATCAGGTGCGCGCCGTGGCAAAGGCTGAAAAGCCCAGCGTGATTATTGCTGGCTGGTCGGCTTACCCGCGCCACCTGGACTTTGCGGCTTTCCGCGAGATTGCTGACGAGGTTGGCGCTGCCCTGTGGGTGGATATGGCCCACTTTGCTGGGCTGGTGGCGGCGGGGCTGCACCCCTCACCGCTGCCGTATGCGGACGTTGTTTCCACCACCGTGCACAAGACCCTGGCTGGGCCGCGTTCGGGCATGTTGCTGTCTAACCGGGGCGAGCAGTGGGGTAAGAAGCTCAACTCGGCAGTGTTCCCTGGTCAGCAGGGTGGCCCGCTGATGCACGTGATTGCTGCTAAGGCGGTGGCTATGAAGGCTGCGGGCACTGAGGAATTTGTGGACCGTCAGCGTCGCACCTTGCAGGGGGCGCAGCTGATCTCCCAGCGCCTGCTAGCTGACGACGTTAGTAGCGCCGGCATCCAGGTGGTTACCGGCGGCACTGACGTGCACCTGGTGCTGGTTGACCTGCGTGACAGCGCGCTAGACGGGCAACAGGCTGAGGATCTGCTGGCACAAATCGGCATCACCGTTAACCGCAACGCGGTGCCTTTCGACCCGCGCCCGCCGCGAGTAACCTCCGGCCTGCGTATTGGCACCCCGGCTTTGGCTACGCGCGGCTTTGGTGCCGCCGAGTTTGGTGAGGTAGCTGAGATTATTGCGGCTGTGCTTAAGGCTGGCGCCACTGATAGCGTCAGCCAGGAGCTGCTAGAGACGTTGCGCGGGCGGGTTACTAACCTGACTAAGGCCTTCCCGCTCTACCCGGGTCTGGTGCAGTGAGGGCGCCTTGGGCCGGTAGCGCGCGGGTGCTGGATGGCAAGCTGATTGCCGGCCAGATTAAGGCTGAGCTGCGCGCTAGCGTGGAGCAGCTGCGTGCGGCGGGGGTTGTGCCCGGCCTGGGCACGCTGCTGGTGGGGTCTGACCCAGGTAGCGTGAAGTATGTGGCCGGCAAACACGCCGACTGCGCCGAGGTGGGGATTAACTCCATCCGTGTTGATCTGCCCGCTGAGGCCACCCAGGCCCAGATTGAGGCGGCGGTGGATCAGCTAAATGCTGACCCTGCCTGCACCGGCTATATTGTGCAGCTGCCTTTGCCGCGCGGCATCGACACTAACGCCGTGTTGGAGCGCATTGATCCGGCTAAGGACGCTGACGGCTTGCACCCCACTAACCTGGGGCGCCTAGTGCTGCGGGTCAGTGGTCCTATTGATTCGCCTCTGCCTTGCACCCCGCGCGGCTGTATTGAGCTGCTGGTTCGTAACGGTATTTCCCTAGCCAACCAGGATATTTGCGTGGTGGGTAGGGGCGTAACTGTGGGGCGCTCGATTGGTTTGCTGCTGGGTAGGCGCGAGGTCAATGCCACGGTGGATATCTGCCACACGGGCACGCGTGATCTGGCCAGCCACACTCGCCGCGCAGACATCATTATTAGTGCCGCTGGTGTGGCCGGGATTATTACTCCCGATATGGTAAAGCCTGGCGCGGTGGTGCTCGATGTGGGGGTCAGCCGCGTGGTTGGCGCTGACGGTAAGGCCCGTATCTGTGGGGATGTGGCCGACGGCGTCGACGACGTAGCTAGTGCCCTGTCACCTAACCCGGGCGGGGTGGGCCCCATGACTCGCGCGCTACTACTGGCTAATGTGGTGGAAACTGCCCAGCGCCAGTTAGCTGCTGGCCTTTAGGGCTTGTTGTAGCGGTGGTGCAGGTAGGAGGCGATTAGCGCGACCCCCACAAAGCACAGCGGCAGAGAAACTAGCCAAAGCGTAGTGGTCAGGTTGTTTAGCACGGGCAGCTGCGCCAGTAGCGGGCATAGCGCTGCAATTAGGGTGATGGCCGCCCCCACCCAGAGCCGACGCCGCGAGCGCGGGGGAGTGCGGTAGTCCTCGTCGATGGGTAGGTCTTCAAAGGAGGCCTGGTGATGCTGTCGCATGGCTGTGATCCTACCGCGCTTTCGTGCAGGTTTTGTGCCTGGCTGAGCTGGCCTGCGCTAGCTTAGTTGCCGTATTTGAATTCGCCTTGGCGGCGTAGCAGTTCGGTTTGCACCTGGCTAAGCTCGCGCAGCTCCACATCGGTAACTGCGGCCCAGCGTGGACCTCGCCCTAGCCAGGTGATGAACCTAGCCATTAGTTCACTGTCGCCGGCGGCCCATACCTCAACCCTGCCGTCGTCGAGATTACGGACGCTGCCGGAGAGCTGATATTTGAGGGCTTCTTGGTGGCAGCTGTAGCGAAAGCCCACGCCTTGCACGCGTCCACTGATATAGGCATGAATTCCGCGCATGTTTTGTTCCTTAGCTGGGTGGCTGGTTTGGGTTAATTATCGCGTTTAAGTGTGTGCGCGGTTAAGCGCACGGGGCTTGGCGCCCTATTTTCCGCCTGCGCCGGCCCTGCCGCCCTGTGAACTGCCTGCGCCGGCCTGCGAACTGTTTGCCTGCTGAGCCTGCCGTCGCCTTTGCGCCCGTGCCGGCTTAGTCACCGCATTAACTGCGCCCGCCGGGTCTACCACCCTGGTTAGGGCGGGCTTAGCTATTCTTGGTTTATGCGTATTGTTACCGTCAACGTTAATGGGATTCGGGCCGCTGCCCGTAAAGGTATGGGCCAGTGGCTGGAGCAAAGCGCCCCGCAGGTGTTGCTGTTGCAGGAGGTGCGCGCTGATAGCGAGATTGCGGCGGGTTTGCTGCCCGGCTATGAGGCCCACGTGTTGCCGTGCCGGATTAAGGGGCGTGCGGGCGTGGCGGTTGCGGTGCGTGAGGGTAGTGGCCTCCAGGTGGCGCAGGTGCGCGACGGCGTGGCTCGCCCTGGCACTTTGGAGCCTGACGTCGATTCGGGGCGTTGGTTGGAGGTGGATTTGGTTTTGCCCGCTGGCCAGCAGCTGACGGTGGTTAGTGCCTATATTCACTCTGGCGAGGTGGGCACGGCCAAGATGGAGCAGAAGTATGCTCACCTGGAGTTGGTTGATGAACGCATGAGCCAGCTGTTTGAGCGTGCTGCGTCTGGTGGGCCGCAGGCGTTGATGGCGGGCGATCTTAATGTGGTGCGTAGTGAGAAGGACATTAAGAACTGGAAGCCTAACCACAACAAGACTGCAGGCGTGTTGGATGAGGAAATCGCCCACCTGGAGGGTTGGTTTAGCCAGGGTTGGGTGGATGTGCAGCGTCAGTTGGCTGGACCCGATGCGCAGGGGCCTTACACTTGGTGGTCTCAGCGCGGTAAGGCTTTTGATAACAACACTGGTTGGCGTATTGACTACCAGGTGGCCACCCCGGCCCTGGCGAAGCAGGCACAAGATTTCAGTATTGGCCGCGCACCAAGCTACGCCGAGCGTTGGTCAGACCACGCTCCGCTGGAGGTTAGCTACGACCTAGAAAGCTAGAGCGGCCATCATGGCCATCGCTGGGTGCGCAGCCCTGGCCGCATTTATGTACCCCTGGACGGGCACCAACTAAACCAAAGCGCGCGCCGTCCGGCGCGCGCTCAGTGTTTTGGTCTGCTTTAGAAGCGGATGGCGTCAATGGGTTTGATACGCATAGCTACCCAGGCGGGGATGATACCTGCCAGGGCGCCCACGCCGGTGGCTGCAGCTAAACCAATTAGGGCAGCGCTGAAGGGGTAGGCGGGGGTGGGTGCATCGGTTTGGATCCCTAAGATTGGGCCCAGTGGCACAAACCGTAGCGCCAGGATAGATATAGCAATACCCACGATGCCGGCCACCACCGTGGCCACCACTGATTCGAGCATGATTGAGAAGAAAATGCGCCAGCTGCTGGCCCCAAAGGCGCGGCGCACCCCGATCTCATGGATACGTTGACGCACGGTCACAATAGAGACGTTGATCAGCCCCAGCGCGCCTAGCACCATCATGAACACGCCGGCAGCGGATACCACCAAGGTGAAGGTGCGCATGGAGCTATTGCTGGCGCCAGTGTCAATATTGGAGTTTACTTGCACGGTTTTGGCGCCAAACTGGGCCCCAAATTCGCGTTTAGCTAGGGCCTGCATTTTGCTGACCTGCTCGCGTCCCACATACATATTTAACGTGGGCACGGGGGCGGTGGCGGCGTCGGTAAGGCTAGCTTCAAAAGGATCACGCAACACGTAGGCCTTATATTCCTTGGTGCACACCTGCTTGCCGTTTTCGTCGTCATAGCAGTTAGGTGAGTCTTTTTCCGCAGTGATACCCACAATCGTGAAGGAAGTGCGTGAAGGGGTGAAAGATTGCACTGTGAAGGGGGCGCTGAGGGTCTCAATGCCTAGTTCTTTAGCAAACGCCTTATTTACCACTATGGGGGTGGCCAGGTTTTTAGTGTCTGCCTGGCTAAACCAGCGCCCTTGCGACAGGCTTACCGGCACCACCTTGTTGTAGCTGGCACTGACCACGGTGGTGTTGACCCGTTGGGGGCCAAAGGGGAACATGAACCTGATGTTGGTTTCATAAGAGGTGGCGGCGGCCTGTACCTTGTAGCGTTTAACAAAGTCATTCATGGATTTAGAGACTTTGTGTGCCTGGGAGGCGCTGGCCTGCTGGGTTACCCCGCCCGCGCTGTCAGAGTTGGTGGCTTGGCTTTCGTCAGCACCATCACTTTCACCGCTGCTGGGGCTTATCTGCACGCTAACTGTGCCGGGATAACCGGAGTAGCGGGCCATCTCGTTTTGGATGACAATAACTGAGACTTGCCCGAGGGCAATTACGAAGGTCATGGCGGCCACTGAGGCGGCTACACCCACCAGGGACAGCAGCACACGCAGTTTAGAGATACGCAGCTGGGTCCAGGCTTCAATGAGGGAACCAATGATTAGGCTCATGCCAGCCCCTGCCTGATATCGATGGGGTGCAGGCACCCGTCTGCTAGCTGGTAGGCCATTTGGGCGCGGGCGGCTACAGCCAGATCATGGGTGATCACGATTAGTGCCGCCCCGCTTTGATGGCACTGTTTTTCAAGTAGGTCCATAACACTGGCGGCGGTGTGTACATCCAGGGCGCCGGTGGGCTCGTCAGCCAAGATCACCTGGGGGCGGCGGCTTAGCGCGCGGGCGATAGCTACCCGCTGCTGCTCGCCGCCGGAGAGACGCTCAATGGATTGATCTATTTTGCTTTCTAGCCCTACCGCTTCAAGTAGCTGTTTGGCACGGGTTTTGCGGGTCCAAAACTGTGAGCCGCTGGCGTAGAGCAGCGGGGTGTAGACGTTTTCGGTGGTGGTTAGCCCGTTGATGAGGTTGAAGGATTGGAAAATGAACCCAAATCCACCTCCGCGTACTTTGGCGCGGGCAGCTTCACCTAGCCGGTTAACGCTCGCCCCGTTGAAGCGGTATTCGCCGCTGGAGGGGGTGTCCAACATGCCGATGATATTGAGCAGGGTGGATTTACCAGTACCTGAGCGCCCCACAATGGCAATGTGTTGGCCGGCCTCAACGCGCAGGTTGATATCGGTGAGGATTTTCAGTTCAGCGTCGTCAACTATGAAGGAGCGGGCGATTGACTCCAGCTCGATCAGGGCGCTCACTTAATTTCCTTACCGGCTGAGTCATAGCAGGTCCCGTCAGGGTCGCAGCTGTTGGGTTTGCCGGTTTTATCTACGTCTTGGTCGGGCACGAACTGCAAGATGGAGTCGCCTTCTTTAAGTCCGGAGGTCACTACGATCTGGTTGCCGTCGTTAATGCCCAGTTTGACGGTGGTTTCTACGGTTTTGGTGGGCTTGGATGGGTCGGGCACAACCCACACCTTGCCGGTTGCGTAGTTGCCTTGCACGGCGGTTAGGGGCACGGTTAGGGCCCCTTTAGCTTCGCCGACGGCGATCGAGATGGTGGCTTTCAGGCCTGGGAATACTTTCTTGTCTGCGGGGACGGCGCAGCGTACCTGTACGGTGGTGGCGTCGCCGCTAGAGGCGTCGGCACTGTCTTTGGGGGCAGCGGTGGAGTTAGTTGGGGAACTGGCTGTTCCAGTGCCAATTTTTAGGTTGCCGCAGGCAAAGGGCGCCGGCCCGGATTTGATGGTGAGCGTAGCGCTGGTGGGGGCCTGGGTCAGCTGGTACTGCTGAGCGGCGCTGATGGTGCCGGTGGCGCTGTAGGTGCCGGTGGAGATGGAGGCGATGGAGGTGCCTACCGTGGTTTCTTGGTCTTTAATCACCGAGTAGTTGATGGTGCCGGTGGTGGGGGCGTAGACATCAATGTAGGTGACTTTTTCGGTGGTTTTGGGGGTGGTGTCAGCTTTGGAGTCCGAATCTGAAGAGTCACTAGATCCGTTGGCACCCTTAGAGTCACTAGATCCGTTTGTGCCGTTAGATCCATTAGAGCCATTGTCGGTGGTGGTTACGGTTTCGGTTTTCTTGATGGTCAAGATGGGTTCACCGGAGGTAACCGCAGCGCCGTTGTCAAAGTAGAGGCGCGCTACGGTGCCCACGGAGGTAGCTGGCACTTGGGTGGGGGCGTCGGCAACTACTTGGCCGTCAATGTCGACGGCGGATTTAACGTCAGCTTTGGTGACGGTAACTAGCGGGGTGCTAACTGAAAAACCTGTTTGCGCTGTGGTGGGCGTGGTTTGCTCGCTGTCTGGAAAGAATGCGAGTTTTACTAGTGCTGCTGTCACAACCAGGGCCAGCAGAACTTTTAAACCAGTTAGTAAGTAACGCTTCACAATGGGCATCCTTACCTGTTCGGGACGTAAGTACTAATGAGAATCTTACTTGATGGTTGGGCATGGGGATGTATCCCCACCTCAGAATAGTTGTCAAAGTTTCCCAGGATCCATGCAGAAACCAACTTTAATCTCATTTCCATAACGCGGCGATCAAGTTTTCTGGTCGTTTTTACGCCAAGTGCCACAGGCTGGTGACTGTGGTTAGATGATGATGGAGATTTAAGTGAAGCAGAAGCGTGTGTTGCGCCGAGGTTGGCTGCGCAAGTTTGCAGCATTGACGGCACTGGTTACTGCTGTGGCTGGTCTGAACCTGGTGGGTCCCCAGGAAGCTCAGGCTGCCAACAGCCCCTATGTGCCTGCCCGGTACCGCCTGGTGTGGAGCGATGAGTTTGAAGGCACCCAGCTAGACCGTAATAACTGGGATCCTGCCACTGGCGCCTGGGGTGACAATATGCAGATGGTTTACAAGGACCAGCCCCGCAACCTTTACGTTAAGGATGGCTCACTGCACCTGGTGGCCTACTACGAGAAGGGTGGTGTACAAACTAACGTATGTGGTGGTCAGAAGGTTAAGACTGGCAAAAACTGCATTCAGAGCCGTCGTTACACCTCTGCCATGCTGCGCTCGCGCGACAAGAAGTACTTCAAGTACGGCTACTACGAGGCCCGTATCAAGCTGCCCAAGGGCCACTCTTCCTGGTCTAGCTTCTGGCTACTGGCTCAGGACAAGACTTATGGTGCCTGGCCGCACTCTGGTGAAATTGACGTCTTTGAATCCAAGGGTTACGACCCCCAGTTTGTGCAGTCCACTGCGCACTGGTTTAGCAAGGACAAGGGTAAGCGCGACCAGTCCAACAACTGGAACAAGAAGCACTTTGGAATCAACACCCAAGATGGCTACCACACCTACGGTCTGCTGTGGGAGCCCAATAAGCTGACCTACTACATCGACGGCGTAAAGACCCACGAAATCAAGGGCCCGCTGCGCGGTACTCACGCCAATAGCCTCATGCCCTTTGACAAGAACTTCTACCTACTGCTTAACCACGGTGTAGGCGGTAACTTCCTGGAAGGACGCTACAACCAGGCTGGCGGTTACATCGAAAGGCAGTATGTTAACGGTCAGGACATGAGCGTTGACTACGTGCGCGTATACCAGAAGAAGTGAGCGCCTGCTTAGCGCTACTTAACTGGATACAGCTACAAACTAGCGCCGCTAGGCGGCGCCTGCAAAGCAGCTACACACAATAGTGGTGGTGGCGCAGCCTTAGGGCTGCGCCACCACCACTTATTAACGCCTTTACAGGCGTATCCTGGAAACAGCTTGTGAGGTTTTGATCTGAGGCGCCAATTTCTATGAACGAGTATGTTATGCAGTTAGAGCGTGAGCTCGCGCTTATTGAGAGAGGCTTCAAAGAAGAACAGCGGCGCGCGCAGGCTGACTACCACTCATTTGACCGAGAACACGCTAAGGCACTTGCCCACCTGGCTTATCGGTCCCAGGTTTACCAGGTGCGTATGTATGCAGTATTCCTGCTAGGACACCTGTCACAAGAGGAAGAGATTTTAAACTTCCTCAGAGATGAAGTCTCCAAGGATGACAGTTGGAGGGTTCAAGAGGTTCTTGCCAAAGCCGTCGATGAGTTCTGTGCGACCAGGGGATATGAGCAAGCACTGGGTGTTATCGACCAGTGGTTGAATGATGCTCGCCCACATGTGCGGCGAGCCGTTACTGAAGGTTTACGGATTTGGACGAGTCGTCCGTACTTCAGAGATAACCCATGTGAAGCAATCGAGAGACTATCGCGGCTTCGAAGTGATAGCAGCGAGTACGTTCGCAAGTCTGTGGGAAATGCCTTGCGGGATATTAGTAAGAAATTCCCAGACTTGGTTGCAGCGCAGCTGGGCACGTGGAGCTTGCAAAGCCGGGAAGTAAAGCAAGTACATAGCCTGGCAAGCAAGTTCATCAAATAGTGCAGTACTCAACTGGCACAGCTTCGTTAATTGCCTGCTGCAAGGCTGCAGGCACATGCGTGTCCGTGTGGACTTCGGCAGGAAAACCGGTTAGCTCGCTTGTGTATGCGGCGATATCCGCCAACTCAAACAGTGATAAATCACGGCTTGGGGTGCCGATCAGATCAATATCCGACTCGAAGCCATCCGTTCCCTGAACGATAGAGCCAAAGACACGCAGAGCCTCAAGGCCTCGTTCCTTGGCGTAGCTACCGATCGAGGAAGCATGGCGGGCCAGTGGCACAGAGGGCCGATAGTCTGCCATACGCAAGATACGCTCAAGCATTTCAGCAGACACGGCACGCTTACCAGACTCAATCTGTGCAAGGGTTGACTGACTCATTCCGGTCAACCTCGCCAGCTCTGCCTGCGTAAGAGACGCGTCCCTGCGTGCCTCACGTACCAGGGACGGCGCATCTTCCCGCCGAAACCGAGCCATAAATCCATGATAGTGCACGTATGCACTATTACGGAGAGCTCGATTAGCTCGATTCAGTCTAAGCCGCCGGCTCCCGGGCCGGGCTCAGCCTGCAAAAAGGCTGGCTCGCGGTAACCAGCCTTAGCGAAGGCCTGCGCAATGGCCTGGGCTACCTGCTCCAACTCCTGGGTATGCACCAAGGCAATGGCAGAGCCACCAAAACCACCGCCAGTCATACGCGCCCCAATAGCTCCAGCAGCGCGGGCTGCCTCAACCGCCGTATCCAACTCGCCTACAGTCACTTCATAGTCATAGCGCAGCGAGTCATGCGAAGCATTCATTAACTGGCCAACCTCAGCCAGTGCAGCCGCATCAGTTAAATCTTGAGTTTGCAGCAGCTCAATGAGCTTTTCTGTACGCTCAATCTCGCTAACCACATGGCGTGTGCGGCGCACCAAAGTATCCACCTGCTGCTCTAGGCCCTGCTCGCGAGCGCTTTGCGCCAGCAGCTCCAGGTTGTAGTCAAGCTGCTCAGGATCCAAATCAGCCAAAAGCTCCACTTCCAACAGTTTTGCAGCCTGCTCACAGCTACTGCGCCGCGCGGCATATTGGCCGTCAACCAGTGCGTGTGGGGCGCGGGTGTCAATCACCAGCAGGCTCAAACCCGACTCGCTCAAGTTAAAAGGTACCTGCTTGGCAGAAAAATCAGTGCAATCTAACGCTAAAGCATGTCCGGCGCGGCATCGCAGCGACGCCGCCTGATCCAGCCCGCCAGTAGGGGCGCCAGCAATCTTATTTTCGGCCAAGCAGCACAGCCGAGCTAGGCGCTCGCGGCCCACATCCGAGGGGTTATCAGTTGGGCCAGCCAAAGCCAGCCCGGCGACGTCGTCGAGAGCTACCGCCACCGCACATTCCAAAGCGGCAGAAGAAGACAAACCCGCCCCCAGTGGTACGCAAGATTCTAGAGCAATATCGAAGCCGGGCAGCGGGCCCAAGCCGTCTTGCTCCAGCGCCCAAGCCACGCCCACCAGGTAAGCAGCCCAGCCACTGACCTCACCGTTTTCACCTTTAGGGGCCACCTGATTCAAATCCAAGCTCACCACATCGCTAGGATCAGCTGAAGAAACCAGGCGTACCAGGCGGTCAGGGCGCCGGCGCAAAGCCACAAAAGCGCGGTGCGGTAAGGCGATCGGGAAGGCGAGGCCGCCGTTGTAGTCAGTGTGTTCGCCAATAACATTGACGCGCCCAGGGGCTTGCCACACGCCCTCAGGCTGGCTGCCAAAGGTAGCCACAAACAAATCTGTGGCACCCTTAGCGCCCTGACTAAAGCTCAAAGCGGGCAGGTTTAGCATCGTTGCTCCTTTATGTATGGTCAGTCCAGGCTAGTAGTTAGCCTGCACTAGTAGTTAATCCGCGATGGTTAGCGTGATGCCGTGGTCTTCCAGGCGGGCCACGGTCTGGGGCTCAGGTGAGCGGTCGGTGATCAAAACATCCAGGTCATCGAGGGAGCAGAAGCATTGCAGCCCGAGCGCGTCCCACTTAGAGACGTCCATAACCGCCACCGTGGTGCGCGCGCAACGCACCAGCGCACGGTTAGTGGCAGCCTCGGAAAGGTTAGGGGTCATCAAACCTACACGCGCATCGAAAGCGTGAGTACCCATAAATGACCATTCCACGCGTAGCGAAGAGAGCGCATCAATCCCGGTCAGCCCCACCAAGGCGGCAGAAGGGGTGCGCTCACCACCAATCAAAATCACTGTGGGGGCAGGGTGGCCCTGCTCGCGGGCCGTATCTGCGGCGTCGAACAGCAAATTAGCTGCCGGCAGCGAATTAGTAATGATGGTCAAAGTTGGAAAATGTTCCAACTCAGTTAGCGCGCGCGCCACTGCCAAAGTGGTGGTGCCTCCAGAGAGGGCCAAAGAATCCTGGGGGCGCACGAGCTTAGCGGCAGCTAGCGCAATTTGGCGTTTTTCATTGGTATGCTGCTCAGATTTAGTGGCAAAGCGCGGTTCCATAGAGCTGGGCCCGGCGGCTACCGCGCCGCCGTGGACGCGCTCTACTAGGCCGGCGCTAACCAGCTCGGTAATGTCGCGGCGCACAGTCATCTCAGAGATGCCCAGTGCCTCAACTACTTCTGCCACGCGCACGCCACCGTTGCGCGTAACTAAATCCATGATGAAGTCCTGGCGTTGGCGGGCCAGCATGGGGGTTGCGGTATTGTCACTCACGGTAGATATTTTGCCATATTGTTGCTTCTTGTTGGCTTTATAAGCGCAAAGGGTTTGACTTATCTGGGCTCTTGGTTAGGGTCGAAGAGGCAACATATAATGCCCTAGGAATGCGGCCTTAATGCATGTGTCGAAGCCTCGTTAACGTGCAAACAGTGACGAGCTGAGCGTATCTATGGGCACAGTCAAATCCCGAGGAGTGATGCAAATGGCTCTAGCTGTTGAGTCGGAAATTGGTCGCCTAGAACAAGTTATCTTGCACCGCCCTGGTGACGAGATGAAGCGCCTGACCCCACAAAACAAAGACGACCTGCTCTTTGACGACATTTTGTGGCTAGCCGAAGCGCAAGAAGAACACGATAAATTCGCAAACGTACTGCGCTCACGCGGCGTCGAAGTACTTTATATGCAAGATCTGCTGGCCCAATCGCTAGACAACAGCGAAGCCCGCACTCACGTACTAGAAAACACCTTCACCCCGGCCACCTTCGGTCCGCTAGCTGTAGACAACATTCGCAGCCACTTCAGCACCCTGCCCAGCGAGGAACTCGCCCGCATTTTGGTGGCCGGCCTAACCAAGAACGAGCTACTAGAAAACACTAGCGCCCCCTCCTCAGTAGTAATTGCTGGCATGGACGGCGACGATCTAGTCCTAGAGCCGCTGGTAAACCACCTCTTTACCCGCGACACCTCCTGCTGGATCTATAACGGCGTATCCATTAACTCCATGCGCCTGCCGGCCCGACGCCGTGAAACCGTTAACTATCAGGCAATCTACCGTTGGCACCCGCTGTTTGCTAACGAAGAATTCCCCGTATTTAACTTTGGTTTCATGGACGGCACCGGCGCCGTCGAAGGTGGAGACGTACTGATTATCGGTAATGGCGCAGTACTAATTGGTCTAGGTGAACGCTCCACCACCCAAGGTGTAGAAATCCTAGCTAGCAAACTGTTTACCTCAGGCAAGGTAAACCGAATCGTGGCCCTAGACATGCCCAAGGTGCGCTCGCAGATGCACCTAGATACGGTCATGACCATGATCAACGAGGGTACCTTCACCAAATACGCGGGTCTGGGTATGCGCCCCTCGCTGGTGATCACCCCCGGGCATGACCCCAAGCACCCGGCTATCGTCTCCCACCCAGCTGAAGACATGCACCATGTCATTGCTCGCGCCCTGGGCCTAGCCGACATTGAGGTGCTAACCACCCCGCAAGACTCCCTGGCTGCTGCCCGTGAGCAGTGGGATGACGCAAACAACTGTCTAACCATTTCCCCCGGCACCGTAGTCACTTACGAACGTAACGTGGCCACCAACACCTACCTACAAAGTCGCGGCCTGGAGGTACTCACCGTACCTGGCAGTGAGCTCGGCCGTGGTCGTGGTGGCCCGCGCTGCATGAGCTGCCCGACCCTGCGCCAGCCGGTCTAAGTCCAGTTGGTGGCCCGCCAATCGGGCCACCGAGCGGGCATAACCGGCTAACCACCCGCCCGGGCGTTAAAGGCCAAGCGCCTGGCGGCGTCGTCGTAAAAAACTGGCCACAATCCACCCCTAGACCAATCCAAACCCTCTAAAGCCAAAGAAACGGAGAAGCCACTCATGGCATACCCCCTGCACGGTCGTTCCTTCCTGCGCGAACTAGACTTCACCCCCGAAGAGTGGCGTGGCCTGCTAGACCTGGCCGCTGAACTCAAGGCTGCTAAGAAGGAAGGCCGCGAGGTTCAGCACCTCAAGGGCAAGAACATCGCCCTGATCTTCGAAAAGACCTCCACCCGTACTCGCTGCTCCTTCGAGGTTGGCGCCTACGACCAGGGAGCCAACGTAACCTACCTGGAGCCCACCGGTTCACAGATTGGTCACAAGGAATCCGTAGCCGACACCGCCCGCGTACTAGGCCGCTTCTATGACGGCATCGAATACCGTGGCGACAAGCAGTCCAACGTAGAGCAGCTAGCCCAGCTCTCTGGCGTGCCCGTATGGAACGGTCTAACCGACGACTGGCACCCCACTCAGATGCTGGCCGACCAGCTGACCATGATCGAGCACTCTGACAAGCCCCTAAACGAGGTAGCTTTTGCCTACCTAGGCGACGCGCGCAACAACGTAGCCAACTCGCTGCTAGTTTCCGGCGCCATGATGGGCATGGACGTGCGCATGGTGGCCCCCACCCAGCTGCAGAACTCTGACGAGGTAGTTGAGGCCGCCCGCGAAATCGCCAAGACCACCGGCGCGCGCATCACCCTCACCGACAGCGTAGAAGAAGGCGTTAAGGGCGTTGACTTTCTCTACACCGACGTGTGGGTATCCATGGGTGAGCCCAAGGAAGTTTGGGACGAGCGCATCAAGCTGCTACTGCCCTACCAGGTTAACGCGCAGCTGGTAGCCAAGACTGGCAACCCCAACGTGAAGTTCCTGCACTGCCTGCCTGCCTTCCACGACCTAAACACCACTGTGGGCCGCGACATCTACGAAAAGACCGGCCTGGACGCCCTTGAGGTTACCAACGACGTGTTCGAAAGCGACGTGAACATCGCCTTTGACCAGGCCGAAAACCGTATGCACACCATCAAGGCCGTTATGGTGGCCACCCTAGGGGAGTGACCTTTGCGCATTGTGGTTGCCCTGGGCGGTAACGCCCTGCTGCGTCGCGGCGACAAGCCCGACGCCGACATCCAGATTGCTAATGTGCAGCTAGCTGCGGCCCAACTGGCCAAGCTAGCTACCGAGCACGAGCTGATCATCACCCACGGGAACGGCCCCCAGGTGGGCGTCTTGGCCCTGGAAAGTGCCAATGACGAGCGCCTTAGCCGCGCCTACCCGCTAGACACGCTGGGCGCTGAAACCCAGGGCATGATCGGCTACTGGCTGCTGCAAGCCATGCAAAACGCCCTGCCCGGGCGCCAGGTGGCCACCATGGTGTGCCAAACCCTGGTGCTCTCTGGAGACCCCGCCTTTGCCAACCCCACCAAGTTTGTGGGTGAGGTTTATGACGAGGAAACCGCCAAGCGCATTGCTCGCGAGCGCGGCTGGGTAGTTAAGGCCGACGGCGAGCACTTCCGTCGCGTGGTGGGCAGTCCCGCCCCGCAGCGGGTGATTGAAACCCGCCTGATTCGCAACCTGGTTAACTCTGGGGCAGTGGTGATTTGCGCTGGCGGTGGTGGCGTGCCCGTGATCCGTAACGAAAAGGGTCAGCTGCAAGGTGCCGAGGCGGTTATTGACAAGGATCTAACCGCTGCGGTGCTAGCTGAGGACCTGGAAGCCGATGCGCTAATCATCCTCACCGACGTAGACGGCGTCTACGAAGGTTATGGTACTGCCCAAGCCCGCATGGTTAAGCGCGCTACCCCAATGCGACTGCGCGAAATGGGTCTGCCCGCTGGCTCTATGGGCCCCAAGGTGGAGGCAGCTTGCCGTTTCGTGGAGCTGACCGGGGATATGGCCGCAATTGGCCGCCTGGAAGATGCGCTAGATATCATCGCTGGTCACAGCGGCACGATTGTTACCCCTGGCGGTAACTACGGTGGTCCTGGGGATTTGCGTCCCCCGGGTATGGGCCGTATCTAGTGTTAGCAGCGATCCGTAAAATTGTGGTGGCCTGTAAAGCGGTTTATGCCCGCTGGCAGGCCACCACGTTTGGCCGGGCCTATATGCGTTTTAAGGCTGAGCGTGGGACGATTTTGGCGGCCGGTATTGCCTATACCGGCTTGATCAGCCTGTTTGCGGCGTTGACGCTTGTGGTTTCCTCGCTGCTGCAGCTTTCGGACATGTTTCCGGCTTGGCGTGCAGCTATGGTTAAAATGCTTAGTCAGGCCCTGCCGGGGGTTATTTCTGATGGCTCTAGCTCGGGGCTGGTGCGTTTGGACCAGCTGGAGCTAAATCAGGGTATTGGGCTAGCCACTTTTATTGGTACGGTGACGCTGGTGGCTACGGCCCTGGAAATTCCGGCGGTTTTGCGCGGCGGGGTGCGGGCAATGTTTTCAGCCCCGGTTTTGCGCGCAAATTTTGTGGCTTTGCGTTTGCGCGACGCCGCCATGGTACTGGTGGTGGTTATTGGGGTGAGTGTGAGCTCAGCGGCCCTGGCTTTGGCTGTGGCGCTGCACACCCAGCTTGATAGTTACCTGCATATTCCTGGCTCCACTACGCTGTTGCAACTGTTTGCTTATGGGCTAGGTTTTATTGTCGACGGCGGCGTGTTAACTGCAATAGTTATACTCGCCAAGGTTGAAGTGCGCCGGCGAGTATTACTAATTGGCTCTCTTGCCGGAGCCGCCGCGATGACAGTGCTGCGCCTGGCAGGTAGCCAGGGCTTAATCTCTGGCACTGTAAACCCGCTGCTAGGCTCGTTTTCGACGGTTGTGGTGTTGCTGATTTGGATGCACACAGCGGCCATGGTGTTGCTTTATACCAGCGCCTGGATGGCGGTTGCTACTAAAGAGAAAAGCACAGCTGAAACTATTGAGGGTGGCGCGGCTTTAACAGCCAGCTAAACCCGCTAGGCTTGGTCTATGACCCAAATCCACGCCATCATCCCTGCCGGTGGAGCCGGCACCCGCTTATGGCCACTTTCACGTCGTGAGCGTCCGAAGTTTCTCCTCGATCTGACCGGCGCTGGCCGCTCCCTGCTGCAGGGGACTGTGGCCCGCCTGGATCCGGTATCTGACTCGATCACCGTGGTAACCGGTATCGCCCATGTAGCTGCGGTAGCTGATCAGTTACCGCAGCTTGACCGCGAGCAGCTAATTGCTGAGCCGGCCCCGCGTGACTCTATGGCCGCTATTGGCCTGGCGGCGGCTGTGATTGCTAACCGTAATGGTCGTGACGCTGTGGTGGGTTCTTTTGCTGCCGACCAAACTATTGCTGATGAGGCTGCTTTCCACACGGCTGTGCGTGAGGCTGCTGAGCTGGCACTGGCCGGATATGTGGTCACCATTGGGATCGAAGCTAGCGGTCCTTCTACTGCTTTTGGTTACATTCACTGCGCTGAGCCCATCACTGTGCCCGGCGCCCCCAGCGGCCGCGCGGTGGCTGGCTTTACGGAAAAACCTGACGCTGAGACTGCCGCCGCCTACCTAGCTAGCGGCGACTACCGCTGGAATGCGGGCATGTTTGTGGTTAAGGCTGGGGTTTTGCTAGACCACCTGGCCACCACCAAGCCGGCTCTGGCTGCAGGTATTGAGGCTATCGCCAAGGTTTGGGACACTCCGCAGCGCGAAGAGGTACTGGCCTCCACCTGGCCGGGCCTGGAAAAGATCGCCATTGACCACGCTATTGCTGAGCCGGTGGCGGCCGCTGGTGGCGTGGCAGTAGTGCCGGCCGCTATGGGCTGGGATGACGTAGGTGGCTTTGATGCCCTCATTGAGTTGATCCCGGCCGCTAAGCAGGGCACTGGTGCGGGGGTTAAGCAGCTGGATCTATCTGGCGCCACCCAGGTGCGTAACGTAGATTCCGACGGCGCCCTGGTGGCTAGCTCTGCCGGGCGTCTAGTGGCCTTGCTGGGTGTGCCCAACCTGGTGGTTGTGGACACCCCTGACGCCCTACTGGTGGCAGACCCAGCTCACGCTCAGCAGGTTAAGGCAATTGTTGATGGCCTCAAGGCAGACGGCCAAGAGAAGCTGGTGTAACACAAGTGCGAGGCAGAAAGTGCCGCCGCCCCGGTTGTGGGCGTAATGCGGTAGCTACGTTGACCTCCAACTATGCGGACTCAACTATTGTGATTGGGCCGTTGTCGGTGGAGGCCGATCCACAGGCTTATGATCTGTGTGAGGTGCACGTGGATTCTTTCACGGCTCCGCGCCAGTGGCAGGTGGTGCGCCTGGTGACCGAGTTCGAGCCGGCCCCACCCACCCCAGACGATCTAGACGCGCTAGCTGAGGCGGTGCGGGCGGCGTCGCGGCGTTCACCTAAACGCTCTGAAGCAGTAGACCGCGCCCGCAGCTCTATGCCGGCGGATCTACGTAACCCGCGCTCAGACACAGAGGTTACGCGTCGTTCGCATCTGCGCCTGTTAAAGGGCGAAAAGGAGGGCTGATGAGCCAGATTGCCCCTTGGCTACGTGAGTTGCTGCGTGACCCGGTGGATGTTTCACCGCTAACCGACGCCGATCACATGCCCCCCACAGTGCTGCTGGTGCCCGGGCTTGGCTCCCTCCAGGCAGCCCCTGAATCTGACAGCGTGCAGGTACAGGCCCCTGGCGCCGACTACTACCTGGTTAACCGCGAAGCTACGCGAGCCTACCCGGTGCGTGACGGGGTAGCTATGCTGCTGCCGCGCTAAAAGCCGCCAGTATCTACCTCTAAGCGCTAGCCCCTAGCATCAAGCCAACGCCGGGAAGTAAAGAAGTAAAACTGTCTGCGCTCACCGGCTCGGCGCCAAACGCAAGCCGGCCGACCACCTTGGTCGGCCGGCTTAGTTATAGGGTGCCTAAACCATAAGGAAGCTGCGCTGCCGCTGCCTGTTGCTGCTGGTGGCGCCGTTCGCGTTGCAAATTCAAGAAATACTCCCGGTCACGTCGCTCCACCAAAACCGCCGCCAGTAGCCGCTCTGGATTTGTGTGCGGCGGGGGTGGGGGAGAGACCAAACCAGAGACCTGATCAGCTAAAGCCTGCCCCAGGGAGGCGCGGCTGCGCAGATCCAAGCTGGAGGCGCGCTGCAAGAAGGTATAAGCCGAAAGCGACAGGTGCGTGGGCAGCTCGCGAATATCCGCCCCGCGAGCCCAATAACGCAGCTCAGGGGGCATGATCAGCACCGGTGGAGAGGTAATAATGTTGTCCTCCTGGGCGGCATAGGTACCCGCCAGAATGTCACCAATGCGCTTAGAACGCTTAGAAAACAACATCACCACCACGGCTACTATCCCGGTGGTGAACAGCACTTCAAAGGGAGCACAGATAGCCCGTACAAAGCTCTGATAAGGGTGAGCCGGGCCGCCGTCGTCGCGCACAATCCGCAAGCCCATAACTAACCGGCCCAAACTACGCCCCCGGCTTAACACTTCCACTAGCCACGGCATGAAAATAAGCCAAAAAGCCAGCATCAACGCCACGCTGGTTGCCAAAACCGCCGCAGACACAGTCGATTGGTTAACGGCGCTGTACAAAAGCCGCAGAGAGAACGATAAACCCAGGAAATACACGGCATAGTCAATCACTGCTGAGCCCATGCGGGTAGGCAAAGGCGCCGGGGCGATATCAACCACCACGCCTTCACCAGTGATAACCTGCTCAGGGACGATCATTCTTTCCGATGAGCTGTTCAAAGTCTCCACAAGAAAAGAGTACCCGGGTGGATATAGATGCGCTGCGCCAATCTCATAAAGACCAGTGGGAACGTCTGGGCAAGCTAGCCAACAAACGCATTCTCAGCGCCAAAGAAACCGATGAGCTGATCTCGCTTTACGGTCAGGTAGGCCAACAGCTTTCCGCTGTACGCAGCCAAGCCCCCGACCCTGACGCAATTGTGGAGCTCAGCCGTCTACTGGCGCGAGCACGCGGACGCATTGGCTACCACCAAGACGCGCGGGCCACAAATGTACGTCGCTTCGTGACCGTCACCATGCCCATGGGGCTATATAAGGCGCGCTGGTTCTCAGTTGGGGTGATGGTAGCGTCCCTGGCAGTGTCGCTAATCTGTGCGCTGTACCTGCTCAACAATATGACGGTTTTTGACCTCCTGATTCCTCCAGCTACGCGCCGCTCTATTGCCCAAAGTCAATTCGTGGGTTACTACTCTCAGTACGCCCATTCAGAGTTTGCCTCCCAAGTGTGGACCAATAACGCCCGCGTGGCCGCCATCAGCATCATTAGCGGCCTGACCGGTATTTTCCCGATCTTGGTGCAATGGCAAAATGCCTTAAATGTAGGGATAATGGGTGCGGTAATGAGTGAGCAGGGCGAAATCGGTAAATTCTTTGCCTACATAAGCCCCCACGGCCTGCTAGAACTTAGCTGCGTATTTATGAGCGGCGGGGTGGGACTGCGCCTGTTTTGGACCATGCTGGTGCCCGGCAGGCGCACTCGCGGCCAAGCCCTAGCCCAGGAGGGGCGTGTGCTGGTTTCAGCGGTTATCTCCTTAACTGCCGCCTTGGCTGTGGCCGGGGCTTTGGAGGGCTTTGTGACCCCTTCGGATCTGCCGCTGTGGATCAAGATTACGCTTGGGGCCAGTGCCGCTGTGGGCTTGTGGGCTTATACCTTCATTTTGGGACGCCGTGCGGCTTTGCAAGGCGACGACGGCGACTTGGACCCAAGCCAAATCGGCGCTTACGCCGCTCAGGCCTAAACCTATAGCCTACCCCCAGGCCTAAAACATTCAGGCCCGCTCCCAACATTTAGGCCCACCCTGATAGGGGTGGGCCTACTGTATGCCTGCGGCCGCGCAGCCGAGCGAAATAGAAACTGCGCTAAGGCTCCGGTTAAGGCTGCGCCGCTCTAGAGACGGCCAGCGGCCTTAAGAGCCAGATAAGTGTCAGCCAAAGCCGGCGCCAAAGTGGCCGGAGTGGCTTCCACCACCTCAATGCCCAGACGCTTTAGCTGACTGCGTGCCTGGTTAGTTTCTAGCAGTGCGCGCTCAGCGGCGGCAGCCTGATAAGCCAGGTCAGCGTTGTCACGCTCATGGCTCATCTGCTCAATTTGCGGGTTTATGGCGCTAGCAAAAATAAGCGTGTGCTTATGGGCAATCATGGCCAGCACGTCAGTTAGGGCCTGATCGTGGCTTACCGCCTCAAGGCTGCTAAGCAACACCACCAGGGCATGTTGGCTTAGGCGTTGGGAAGCTGCCAAGTTAAGCGCCGGCGCTGACAGCTCACCCAGATACGGCTCCACATCAGCTAGCTCATTAGCCATGGCAGCAATCAACTCACCTGACTTCTTACCGGCAATCCAGGCCCGGCGCCTAGTGTCTAGGGCCATTACCTCCACCCGGTCACCAGCCGCACTAGCTAGGGCAGAGAGCAAAAATGAGCTATCAATGCCCACATCTAAACGTGTGCCCTCCTCCATGCGGGTGGCGCTGTGACGAGCACTGTCAATAATGATCAGCACATGCCTATCACGCTCAGGGCGCCAGGTACGCACCACAACTTCGCCGCGCCGCGCCGTCGAACGCCAGTCAATGGAGCGCACGTCGTCGCCGGGAACATACTGACGCAAAGAATCAAATTCTGTGCCCGCCCCACGCACCATAACCGCGCTGCGCCCATCCATTTCGCGCAGCAGATTAAGGCGTGAAGGCAAATGTTTACGTGAATTAAACGGTGGTAGCACCTGCACATGTGCCGGCGCTACCAGGGAACGTTGGCGCCCAGCCAAACCCAGTGGCCCAAGCGAACGCACAGTGGCGTAGTCAGCCCGGCGTTTGCCTCGGCGTTTAGGCTGCAGCTGGGTAGTAAAACGTCGTCTTTCACCGGGGCCCAAATTGAACTGGTAAAAGTTATCGCTAGCCCCGGCGCTAGGTACCCAGGCGTCATGCAGGCTCCCGCGCATAGCGCGCTTAGCAGTGTTAGTGATCGTAATACGCGAGGAGCTGGGCTGCCCTAAACGCACAGTGGGGCCATTTTCGCGCTCCACCCTAAGCTCCAGGGGTTTTGGCGCCAAAAAGGCATCCAGCAGGGCCAGGCAGATCACCGCCAGATCCCAGATCAGAGCTGCGCGCGTGGAAAGAAAAACCAGCAGCAAACACGGGGCCAGCAGCAAAGCCAGCCGTTTAGAGGCAAACATGCATTTACCTCAGCGCGGAACCGCAACCATACGCAGCACGCCATCGATAACCGAAGCGGCACTGACCCCTTCAAGCTCAGCTTCAGGACGCAGCTTAATACGGTGACGCAAGGTAGGCAGCGCAAAGTTTTTGACGTCGTCGGGAGTGACAAAAGAGCGCCCGTTAAGCCAAGCCCAAGCCCGCGAAGTAGCTAGCAGGGCGGTGGCTCCACGCGGGGATACCCCCAGTGACAGCGACGGCGAAACCCGCGTAGCCCGCACCAAATCCACAATATAGGCGGTCACCTCAGGGCCAACACCAACCTTGGCCACCTCACTGTGGGCCAGGCTCAGATCCTGGGCGTTAGTAACTGCCTGCAACCCGGCGCTAACTAGGTCACGCGGGTTAAAACCGTTGGCGTGGCGGGTGAGTACCTCAATTTCAGTGTCGCGTTCAGGTAGCGGCAGCACCAGTTTCATTAGGAAACGGTCCAGCTGCGCCTCAGGCAGGGGATAGGTGCCCTCATATTCAACCGGGTTCTGGGTGGCGATCACCATGAAAGGCTCCGGCAAAGCCCGAGGCGTGCCGTCAATAGAAACCTGGCGTTCCTCCATTGCCTCAAGCAAAGCCGCCTGAGTTTTGGGGGGAGTACGGTTAATTTCGTCAGCCAGCAGCAAGTTAGTGAACACCGGGCCCGGGCGCAAAGAAAACTCGGCGGTGCGCGAGTCATAAATCAGCGAACCGGTTACGTCACCGGGCATCAGGTCCGGGGTGAACTGGATACGTTTAGTGTCTAGCTCCAACGACGCCGCCAAAGCCCTAACCAGCAGGGTTTTAGCCACCCCGGGCACGCCCTCAAGCAGTACGTGACCACCCGCTAGCAGGGCTACCACTAGGCCGGTGACGGCGGCGTCTTGACCCACCACAGCTTTAGCGACCTCGCTGCGCACCGCTGCCAGGCGGGCCTGGGTGGGAACGCTATAGTCTAGGTTTTCAGCGCTCATAGTGCTTTACCTCTTCTTCTAATTGTTCAAGGGCTTGGCTTAGCTGAGTCAGTTCTACTGCACTTGCTGGCTCGGGCCCATAGAGTATGTATTCAATTTCTTTAGCTGTGCGGTTGCAGGCCATAGATACCGTTTGCACTACCAAAGTGGCGTCAGCATTTGGGGCAATCCCCAGGCGCCGGCCGAGCCTAATAATGGTGGCTATACGCAAAATACGGCCACTATGCTCACTGGCTCTAGCTCGCTGATACAGTCCAGCGCGTCCCACCGTGGTTTCGGTGCCTTGCGCGACTACCGGCAGTGGCTCGTTAACAATCCGGCCTTGGCGCCGGCCCACAATAAATGCCCACACCAATGCCAATAGAGCAAACTGCCACATTAATGGCACCAGCCAGGATGGGTAGGGTTTAAGCTGCTGATCCGAATTAAATGAGTCAGCATTTTCGGCGTTATAAAAAGCTACTTCGCTGCCCCGCCCGGTGGCATAAAGTGCCAAGGCTGCATTGTCATCTTTGTCTAGGTACTTGTTGGTAACTAGCTCTGGATTAGTGATGATGCGCAGGGTTTTGCCTGACTTTAAGGGCAGTTCCAGATAGCCGTAGCCGTCGGCATAAGCGAAACACAGCTGGGCTGGGCCACGGCCCAGGTACTGGCTATCGGCCAGCGCCTGCGGGTCACGCACTATTATGGCGTTTCCGGTTGCGCTGATGGTTTGGGCTTTGGTGGATATAGAGCAGGTGCCGCGAGAGGCAGGTTTATCGTTGTAACCTTGCAGTTCCAAGCCGCTTTCAGCCAGGGACTCAAGCAGGTAGTAGCCGAAGCCAACCAGGGTGATATCAGCGTTTGAGGTAGTTAGTAGAGTTTCAAAGTCGTTATTTTGTAGCCTGCCAGCATTAAAGATGGTTACCGGTTTGCCCTGCTGGGCAGCCAAAATAGCCTTTGCAGCTGAGGGCACCTGGTCCACTGAGACGTCATAGTGGTCACCGAGCACCTGCGCTAAAGCCCGCACCCCATCGGAGCTAACGCTGTGGATATCGTAGGGCTCTTTAGTGAGTTCCTCTTTCATGGAGGCGTAGATAACCATGCCTGCCAGCAGCAAGCTAAGTGCGATTGCCAGTAGCTTCCAGCCTTTAAATCCGCTCTTTTTAGAGTTGGCAGTGGCTTGTGCGGGGGTTGTTTGTACACTCATCGCCGCCTACCTTCAGTGGCGTAGGGGTTAGACGCATACGGGTTAACGTCCAGTGGGCCAGCTGAGCCGTGAGTTAACTCCGGGGTGAGGTTATGGGCGCTTTGCTGGGTTATGCCTGGGGTGTTTGTGACGGTGACGGCGAAATCACGCATCCACTGATCATCGCTAGGGCCGGTTTCTTCATGGCCATAGCGAGCCCGGTCAAACAGGTTAGCGGCGTAAGCAAATCCCTCACTTAGCGTTGGCATTACCTGGGTGCCAAGATAGCCGGCCTCCTGTGCGGTCATGCCTGGATAATCTTCCAGTAAGGCGCGCTCGTCTAGAGAGCGGATAATGGCGCGGAAACGGTCTACGACGGCGTTAACCCAGTCGCCGGCGGCAGCCGCCTTATTGGCGCTAAGCGTGAGCGTACTAGCATCACGTTTATCGTCAAAAAGCGCTTTTGATTTGCGTTTACGGCGTGCCAAAGTGATTTTTGTGGCTAAGTATAGCAGCAAAGCTATCAGCGCCATAAAGATCAAAAAGGTAAGCAGCGCCCCAACCCATTCAGGTAAACCCAAATTTAGTTTAGCTTTACTTAGTGTGGAGTCCAGCCATTTAAATAGCTTTTCTAAAAGATTTTGTTTAGGTTTATAAGCTATTTTACTGAGCTCATGGTGGGCTTGTTGGCGTGCTTCATCTGGGCTTGGAGTAGGCTGACTCCAAGCCGGTAGAAGGGCAAACTTCCAGATTAAATTCATTGCGCCTGTTGTTCTGCTACAGCGTTACGCAGCTCCACATCCAGGCCTTCTTTACGCATACGCAGATCGATATATAGCAGCGCGTTGACCGAGGAAGTGAAAGGTAGAATTAATAGCTGAGCGATGGAAGACATAACCATAGTCAGTATGTAAGCAGTATTTATGGATGTGATCGCATCTTCAGGAGACGAGGATCCGGCAACAACAAAAATTACGCTTAGTGCGCTAGCAATACCGCCAAAGACGCCGGCCACCATAGAGGTGATTATAGTGGTCAGGATATTGATGCCTAACAGACGCCAAAAGTTTTTGCGAGTCAGGCTCCAAGAGCGGCCAATAGCAGCAAACACTCCCAGGTTTTCAAGCACCATGGCTGGTGAGGCAACACTGAATTTAATGGATAAGTAGGAGCTTACTACTACGCCAGCCACTATCAGTATAAATATGCCGACTAGGGCTATACCCATGCCTTGCCATAATTCTGTTTCTGTCTCAGCTGTAGAGGCTACGCTAGCTAACAGCACAAAAAATGCGACGATTCCAATTATGACCATCAGGCCGCTAATAATACCGGTGATTATATTTAGCCCAATTAATGGCAGGAACTTTGATTTAGTGCGTTCCCATACTTCTTTACTGGAAGCTACTCGCCCAAGTACAGAGCGAGATACGGCTACAACAATTAAACCTGAAAGTAAAACCGTGGCTAAAGCTTGTAAGAGAGTGCCGCCTAGCTGAGAAAAAGAGCCGGATAAGGAAGTGAAAGCAGCGCTGTAAGGGGAGTCGGAGCTGAGGTAGTTAGGTAATACCAGGTTGATAATTGCGTAATTTGTGGCAATGCTAATTACTAGCACTACCCCTAGCAGGGCGGCGGTGAAACCAAACATGGTGCGCGCATTAGTTTTAATTGCCGCAAATGCGCCCTGATAGATGTCGCCAATAGACAGGGGGCGCAGGGGAATAATGCCAGGCTTGTAGACATAGAAGTTTGCGGCGCCGTTAGATTGTCCATAGCCAGCGCCCGGATAAGCACCGCCGCCACCTGGGTAACTACCAGTGCCGGGGTAACCAGGAGCAGCGCCAGGATAGCTACCGCCTGGGTAAGTCCCCGGGTTGTATCCAGCCGCGCCAGGGTAACCGGGCGCCCCTGAGGTGGCAGAACTGCCCGCGCCGGGATAACCAGCCGTTCCAGGGTAGCCACCAGGGTAGCCGCCAGCCCCAGCAGCGCTACCCGCACCAGGGCCACCAGCGCCGTCGTCGTAACCAGCACCAGGGTAGGAACCTTGCCCAGGGTAGGGGTTGGCATAGCCACCAGAGCTGCTGGCAGAGCCAGATGGCTGCCCAGATGGCTGTTCTCCAGCGCTTTCGTCGAAATTAGGCGTGCGCCAAGTCTCGCTCACCGTTACCTCCTTGGGAATGTGCTACATAACTAATCCTGCCAGGTTTGTGTAACTTGTGCCTACGCCTTAAGGAGGAGGTTTAGCTACTTCCTGTATAACCATGCAAAAATATGCTTTAAGTGTCACAATGTAGTTATGAGCACGCGTATCTTACTGGTAGATGATGATACTGCCCTGTCTGAAATGGTTGGCATGACCCTCGAAAGCGGGGGTTATGACGTGGTTTATTGCGCAGACGGTACGCATGCTTTGCAGGCTTTTACTATTAACCAGCCAGAGCTAGTGCTGCTGGATCTGATGCTGCCGGGCATGGATGGCATTGAAATCTGCCGACGCATTAGGGCTATTTCTGATGTGCCCATCATTATGCTCACCGCCCGCAGTGACACCCAGGATGTGGTGGCCGGGCTGGAGGCAGGGGCTGATGACTATGTGGCTAAGCCCTTCAAAAACCGTGAGCTGATGGCCCGGGTACGTACCCGCCTGCGCCGCGTCAGCGACGTCGCCGCCAATGCAGAGCCACCCAAGGACAAGCTGCGCATTGGCGACATCGATATTGACGTGCTCGCCCACGAGGCTCGCCGTGCAGGCCAAGTAGTGCCGCTAACCCCGCTGGAATTTGACCTGGTAGTCACCCTGGCGCGTGAACCCTGGAAGGTGTTTACCCGTGAAGAGCTACTAGAGCGTGTGTGGGGTTACCAGCACAGCGCCGACAACCGCCTGGTCAACGTGCATGTGCAGCGTCTGCGGGCCAAAGTGGAACTAGACCCCGAGCACCCCAAGGTGGTTATCACTGTGCGCGGCGTAGGTTACCGCGCCGGTAGTGCCCAGGGCTAATGCGTGGCCTAGACGCTATACGCCAGTGGCTGGCGCATAGCCCCCTAAAATACTTGCGCCTAGCCCTAGCGCGTTCACTAGTGCTGCGCGTAGCCGTACAGGTCATGGTGGTGGGGATGGTGTCAGTGCTAGCCCTGATTATCTTCGCCACCTCCTGGGTGCGTTCAGATCTGCTGCGTGAGCGCCTAGATGCAGTAATCGCAGATGCTGATACACGCGTGGCTACGGCCCAAAGCCAAATGGACGCCACCGCCGTCAACACCACGGCGGAAGTCTCGGCCCTGGCCCAAAGCCAAGTCACCTCCCTAAAAGACGCCATTAGCGGCGCCAACGGGGTGGGGGTGGTGCTCATGCGTTCGCGTAGCTCCAACTCTTCAATCGTTATTAACGACCTGTCTTCCACCTCCGGCTTACGCCAGGCCATTTCTAATGATCTAATCACCCAGCTGGAATCTAACCCGCACCGCCAATACTGGCAGTACGCCAAGGTAGTTGACGACGGCAACACGGTACCTGGCATTGTGGTGGCCAGCCAACTGACTTTGCCTTTGGCTGGCACCTACAACGTGTTCCTGGTGTATTCGCTAAAAAATGAGCAACACCTACTTGATGTGGCCACCCGCGCCCTGGTGTCGGGTGGAGCCATGCTGGTGGTAGCCATGGGAATTGCCGTGGCATTACTTACTTGGCGTGTGCTGCTGCCAGTTAGACGCACCTCGCTAGCTGCCCAGCGCCTAGCCGCTGGCAATTTTGGTGAGCGTCTAGAAATTAAAAGCCAGGATGAGGCGGCCTCCCTAGCGCTGTCTTTTAACAACATGGCTGATTCAATTGAAGCCCAAATTGATCGCCTAAGTGAGCTTTCGCGTCTGCAACAGCGTTTTGTTTCTGATGTTTCCCATGAGCTGCGCACGCCCATGACCACCATTTTGCTGGCTGGTGAGACCCTGTTTGATGCCCGCGATAACTTCAGTGATCCGCGCCTAAAACGCAGCACCGAGCTGCTATTTGGGCAAATTGAGCGTTTCGACAAGATGCTGGCGGATCTGCTAGAAATTTCGCGTTTCGACGCCGGCTCAGCGGCCCTATCTTTGCAGGAATGGGATGTGGGCGAAATTGCCCGCGACGTCATTGATTTTGCCCAGCCACTAGCTCAAGCTAACGGTTGCCAAATCCGCCTGCACATTGAAGGTAATAAGGTGACCGCCGTCGTCGACCACACCCGAATTGAGCGAATCCTGCGTAACCTGGTGGTTAACGCAACCGAACACGGTGAAGGTAAGCCTATCGATATTAACGTGGTGGGCGACGACACGGCCGTGGCTGTGCGGGTGCGTGACCACGGCATTGGCATGAGCGAAGAGGTGGCCGAGCACGTCTTTGACCGCTTCTACCGGGCCGACCCCTCGCGAGCGCGCAAAAGCGGGGGGACCGGGCTGGGCCTGTCGATTTCGCGTGAAGACGCCGCCTTACACAACGGTACCCTCAGCGCCTGGGGGTGGCCTGGCGACGGCGCCGCATTCTTGCTGCTAATTCCCCGCAACCAAGATGTTCCTGCAGGTCGAGGGCCACTGGACGTGATTCCACCCGACGCCCCGCTGGAGGCTTTGGTTAAGGATGTGGCCGGGCATATGGGGCCAAACCCCGAGCCGGTGCCCACGCCGTCGCTGGGCTTGCCGCTGCTGATTCCGGCCACGCGTTGGGCTGATGAGGAGGAGGAAAACGATGCATCCTAACTTCTCTTCCAAGCGTTTTGCTGTCCTTGCTTCACGCCGCAGCCTGCTTAAAGCCTCGCTGCTGGCGGGGGCCGGGCTGGGGTTAGAGGCCTGCGCCACGCTGCCCACTAGCGGGCCGGTGCGAGTGGCCGATCATGGCGTGCGCCAAGCCGACCTGGTGCTGCAATACGCTCAGGGGCCGGTTAAAGGCGCTAGTCCCACCCAGATCGTGGAGGGTTTTTTGCTGGCCTGCGCGGCCGGTTACTCTGACGAATTTGCTACTGCCCGCAGCTTCCTGCTGGGGCAGGCTGCTAGTTCCTGGCGCCCGGACGCCCAAGTGTGGATTTATGACTCTGCCGGCAACGCGCGGGTGAGTGACGCCAGTGACGGTTCCTTGAACGTGTCTGCCCCGGCCTTGGCCACGCTGGATGCTAAAGGTATCTACTCGGTGGCTTTTGGGGGAGCTAACCATGAGTTGACCTTGTCGCTAGCCACCGATGGGGCCGGGCAGTGGCGTATTGCGGCGCTTCCCGACGGCGTTTTACTCTCTGCTACTTCTTTCCAGAACGCTTTTGTGGCGCAAAACCTGTACTTCTTTAACCGCACGCGCACCTCTTTGGTGCCCGATAGGCGCTGGGTGCTGCGCCGCAGGCTAACTACCCATGTGGTTAGTGCGCTGCTGACCGGCCCGGCCCCCTGGCTTAACCAGACTCTTTCTAGCGCCATTCCCGACGGCGTCACCTTGGGTAGTGCGGGAGTTGAGGTCAGTCAGGCTGTGGCCACAGTGGATTTATCCAGCGAGGTGGCTAACGCTTCAGCTAACGATAAGCAAGCAATTGTGCGCCAACTGGCCACTACTTTGGGGCAGCTGGGATCAGTTAACCAGGTGATAGTTAACTGTGGCAGCACAGTTATTGGTTCTAGTGCCACGATCCGGCAGGGCCAGCGTTCTCCGGGTGCAGTGGTGGCCTCTAGCGCGGCGGGGCTGGTGCGTCTGGAGGGCAATAACACGCGGGTGTTGCTCGATGCCGGCGCCCTGGGTGAAGGTATTAATGGGGTGGCGGTAGCTGACGCCAACACCGTTTACCTGCAGCGCAATAATGCTTTAGAGCGGTTGACCGTATCTACTAAGACCCTTACGCAGGTAAATGGCGACACTGATTTAGGGGCGGTGTGTGCCGATAACTTGGGTTGGGTGTGGCTGTGCCAGGGCGCTAATGTGCTGGCTTACTCGCCTCAAGGGGTGCGTTACACGCTTGCGGTGCCTTCAAACTTGCCTATTGCGGCTTTTGATGTGGCTAGTGACGGCTACCGTCTAGCCTACGCGGTGGCTGTGGGTGAATCTATGCGGGTTTCGGTGTGTGCGGTGGTGCGTGACGATAAGGGCGTACCCACTGGGCTGGGCGAGGCATATTCGATTTACCAAACTGACGTGGCGGCGCTGAGCTGGGTTGATGAGGTAACTGTGGCGGTGTTGGCTAAAGCTAATACTGCTGGGGTGGCGCAGCTGGCGTACGCGCCGGTGGGCGGGATGGTGACTGATATAACTCAGGTTACTAACGCCGTGCGTCTGGTTTCAGGTAGGCACGGTGGACAGGTGTCGGTACTGACTGACCAGGGGCAGCTGATGGTTTCTTCAGGTGCCACTTGGGTACCCAGCTATTCGGGCCTGAAGGCGGCCACCTACAGCCGCGTCTAAACAGGCAAACACAGGCAAATTAGGTGAATGCAGGCAGGCGCAGGCAAATACAGGTAAATACAGGCAAAATCGTCCCTTCCCTATAATTTAAACGCGTATTTTCATAGGCGACGGACGATTTTGGGTGTAAATGTGGGCCGCTGCCTTTGACTGCCGACGACGCCACTCGCGCGGGCATAAAAGGGCGGCAGGCGGGCATAAAAGGGTGGCAGGCGGACATAAAAGGGTGGCTGGGTTTCCCCAGCCACCCGTGCTGCATTAGCAGCTGTGGGCAGGCGTCTTAAAACGCTCGTTGCCCCGCTTTGGGTGTCTACACCGTCTCTAGACGCAGTAGACCGTAGGTCCAACCTTTTCGGTGGTAGATCACGCAAGGCTGGCCGGAGGATGCTTCAATGAATAGGTAGAAGGAGTGGCCCACCAGTTCCATCTCGTAAAGTGCCTCTTCAATGGTCAAAGGCGTGGACTGGTGCAGTTTCTGGCGCACAATCACCGGGGAATCGCCGATCTGGGATTCAACTACCTCGCCTGGTTTGGTGGGAGGCAGTACGATTTCCTCAACCTCGGCTTCGGGGGCTACTTCGATACCCTGCTCAACTAGGGCCTGTTCGACCTCAGCAGTGATCATCGGGTAGCGGCGGTGGTCCTTCTTGCGATCACGTGCACGACGTAGGCGCTCGAATAGCTTGTCGATAGCCAAGTCAAAAGCTGCGTAGCGGTCGCTGGAGCTGGCCTCTGCGCGGATAACCGGGCCCTTGGAGATCACCGTGAGCTCAACTCGCTCAGAAGTGTCTGCCAAACGGGGGTTGCGCTCGTGGCTGACTTCGATTTCTACTCGTTGTGCGCGCGGGTCGTACTGGGTTACCTTGCTGATCTTCTCTTCTGCGTAAGCGCGGAAGCGGGAGCTAATTTCAGCGTGGCGGCCTACAACCGTGATTTCCATAGTTGAATCAACCCTCCTTGGTTGTTTCCGTAACATACCAACGATTGGGATGGTGTGTTGTAAGACACACTATAGTACATGATCGTGTCCTGTGTCACCATCATTTTGGCTAGTATTCTGTAGGCGAAATCATGTTTTACGTTGAATTTAGGGCCGTGGTGTACGTTTTTTGCTAGGCGCTGCAGCTAGGGTCCAGGCGCAAACGACGACGCCGCCCGCCTCCTCTAAAGCCTTAGCGCTGGCTTCCAGCGTGGATCCGGTAGTGACGACGTCGTCTACCAGTACTACCTGCCAGCCGGTGGCGTCAGCTAGGCACCGCACTTGACGTTGAGCGCGCTGACGCGCGCTTTTACCAAGCTGTTTGCCAGAGCGTAGGCGTAGCGGATCGGCGCTAACCACAGCTATATCTAGCCGTGGAGCTAAAAAATCAGCTAAGCCTTGGGCTAATTGGCGAGCCACTAGGTTGCCATGCCAACGTCGTGAAAGCTTAGAGGGGGCGTTGATGATCGCTAGGGGTTTGTCGCTAGCTATCTGGCAGGTAAGCCAAGGGATCATGGCAGCGGCGCCGTTGTCAATCCCAGCCAATATGGCTGAGGTGATGGCGCGGTGACGGCCGCTTTTAAAACTGAGCACAATCTGGCGCAAAGCTCCCGCATAGGTGCCTTGGCTCCAGATGTCCAGATCTGTGGCCGGCAGTAAATCGCTGTTGAGCAAGGTGGCGCTGTGACTTAGTAGCTGGCGGCACTGTGGGCATAGGTCTGTATCCCACAGGCCACAACCGGCGCATTGGCGCGGTAAAACCAGCTGACCTGCGGCCTTGAGTGCGGTGGTCATGGCGGTGGCGAGCTTAAGCGTGGCGGCCCTAGAAGAAGCAAGTGGCGCCGCCTTATAGCTGGAAGTAGCTTTGACTTTCGAAGTGTAAGGCGGGTAAGAGGTGTAAGAGTGTTAAACATAAATTAAATATCTCTAACATGTACTGCCAGTGCCAATAGCTAAAATAAATCTGTGGAAAACTCGCGCAAGCCCTGGTCAACGCAGTACAAGCCCTGGTCAACGCGGTAAGTCTGGGTGCGTGCCAGGGGCTCGAATCACAAAGGTGGGTCCTAAATCGCAAGGGCGGGGGCCTCAATGGTGAGGCCAGGTGCACGAAAAGCAAATAGCGAATAGATTCAAAGCCTTAGCCGGGCGATAGTACGATAGACAAGGTTGAATATATTCAAATGGCTGCCCGTAACAGGCTTAAGCCAGCAAGGAGCTTGTAAGCGTGTCTATTGTTGACCGGATCCTACGCATCGGTGAAGGCCGGACCTTGCGAAAGCTAAGTGCTATCGCGGACCAGGTTGATGCTCTTGAAGATGACTACCGCCAATTCACTGACGAAGAACTGCGTAATCAGACCAAAGAGTTTCGCCAGCGCCTAGAAGAGGGCGAAACCCTCGACGATATCTTGCCTGAAGCTTTTGCAACTGTGCGTGAAGCCGCCGACCGCGTACTAGGCCAGCGCCCCTACCGGGTGCAGCTAATGGGTGGTGCGGCCCTACACCTGGGCAACATTGCTGAGATGAAAACCGGTGAAGGTAAAACCCTAGTTGCCGCTTTGCCTTCCTACCTGCGCGCACTAACCGGCAAGGGTGTGCACGTGGTTACCGTCAACGACTTCTTGGCCGAGTACCAGTCTGACCTAATGGGGCGTGTGCACCGTTTCCTAGGGCTGACCACCGGTTGTGTACTTGCTGGTCAGGATCCCTCTGAGCGCCGCAAGCAGTATGACTGCGACATCACTTACGGCACCAACAACGAGATGGGCTTCGACTACCTGCGCGACAATATGGCCCAGCGCCCTGAGGACATGGTCCAGCGCGGGCACAACTTCGTGATTGTTGACGAGGTTGACTCCATCCTTATTGACGAAGCCCGTACCCCGCTGATTATTTCCGGCCCTGCCGACGGCAACAACAACAAGTGGTACCGCGAGTTCGCTGATATAGCTGAGATCCTCAGTCCCAACAAAGACTATGAGGTTGACGAGAAGAAACGCACCGTAGGTATTTTGGCCCCCGGTATTGAGAAGATCGAGGACCGTCTAGGTATCGACAACCTCTACGAAGCCGGCAACACCGCCCTGATCGGTTTCCTCAACAATGCCATCCGCGCCAAGGAACTGTTCAAGCGCGACCGTGACTACATTGTTGCCGACGGCGAAGTGCTGATTGTTGATGAGCACACCGGTCGTGTATTGGCTGGGCGCCGTTACAACGAGGGTCTACACCAGGCCATTGAGGCCAAAGAGCGGGTAGAGATCAAGAGTGAAAACCAGACTCTAGCCACCATCACCTTGCAGAACTACTTCCGTTTGTACCCGGAAGGTTCGCGTTCAGGCATGACCGGTACGGCTGAAACCGAGGCCGCAGAATTCGCTGGTACCTACAAGATCGGTGTCGTGCCCATCCCCACCAACAAGCCCATGATCCGCAAGGACCAGCCGGACCTGGTGTACAAGTCCGTTAAGTCCAAGCTGAACGCGGTAGTTGACGACATTGAAGAACGTCACGACGCCGGACAGCCGGTTTTGGTGGGTACCACCAGTGTAGAAAAGAGCGAGGAGCTCTCGGCCCTGCTGCGTGAGCGTCATATCCCCCACGAGGTACTAAACGCTAAGCAGCACGCACGTGAAGCCGCCGTCGTGGCCATGGCCGGACGTAAAGGCGCGGTAACCGTAGCCACCAACATGGCTGGTCGTGGTACCGACATCATGCTGGGTGGTAACGCTGAGTTCATTGCCGTGGCCTCCTTGAAGGAAGCTGGCCTAGACCCCATCGACACCCCCGACGAGTACGAAAAAGCTTGGCCGGCCGCCCTGAAGGCAGCCAAGGAAGCCGTCTCGGTGGAGCACGACGAGGTGGTGGAGCTCGGCGGTCTGTACGTGCTGGGCACCGAACGCCACGAGTCGCGCCGTATCGATAACCAGCTGCGTGGTCGTAGTGGCCGTCAGGGCGACCCTGGTGAGAGCCGCTTCTACCTGTCCATGCAGGATGATCTGATGCGCACCTACGCCACCGGTCTGGCTCAGCAGATTATCTCCTCGGACCGTTACCCCGACGACGTGCCGCTGGAATCTAAGATGATCACCCGCAACATCGCCTCCTACCAGCGTCAGCTGGAGGCACGTAACTTCGAGATCCGTAAAAACGTGCTTAAGTACGACGACGTGCTCACCGAGCAGCGTCAAAAGGTTTACGACGAGCGTCGCAAGGTGCTGCAGGGTGAGGATCTAGAGCCCCACATCAAGGCCTTCCGTGAGCGCGTAATTGCCAACGTGGTGGCCCAGCGCACCGCCGAGGGGCGCAGTGACCAGTGGGACCTGGACCAGTTGTGGAAGGACCTGTCCACTGTCTACCCGATGGGTTTGACCGTGGATGAGGTGGTTGACGGCGTAGGTGGCCTGGATGCGCTAACCAGCGAGCGCCTAACTGAAGAGCTCACTGAGGATATTGCGGTGGCCTATGAGGACGCCGAAGCTAGCCTGTCCGCTAACGATCTAGCTGTGGCGCAGCTGGGTGAAGAACCCATGCGCACCCTGGAGCGTCGCCTGCTGCTGGCCGTGGTGGACCAGCACTGGCGTGAGCACCTGTACGAAATGGACTACCTCAAGGAAGGTATTGGACTGCGGGCCATGGCCCAGCGCGACCCGTTGGTTGAATACGCCAACGAGGGTGCCCACATGTTCAAGGCCATGATGGAAGCCATTCGTGAAGATACGATCGAGCAGATTTTTGCTTACTGCGCCCGCTTTGAGGCTCAGGCTAAGCAGGCTGCCCGCGAAGCTGCTCAGGCCCGCGAGCAGGCCTCGATCATGGGTGACACCGGCCGTAAGGCCCTGTCTACTGCGGTGACCTACTCCGACGCCGACACTCAAGGTAGCGATAACCAGGGTAACCGCGCTGAGCGCCGTCGCCGTTCCAACAAGAAGCGCCGCCGCCGCTGAGCAGGCTGTCAGACTGTCGCTGAGCGGACTGTCAGACTGCCGCTGAGCAGGCCGCTGAAGCCGCAAAGCGCCTAAGGATCCATTAGCCCATGTGCAGGTAGGTCATTACCCAGTGCCCGTGGCGCAACTGGATCTGGCAGGCACAGGCGTGGATGCGCCCGTCGTGGGAGAGCAGCACGCTAACTTCCCAGCCGCTGGCACTGGCCTGGGCCCGCACCGCATATAGGTAGGGGATCCGGGCTGGCTTACCGGCCTGGCAGCGTGTGGCTACCTGTGCCCGGCGGCTGAGGGCGTCGTACAGCTCCGGGGTGAGCCAGCGAGCTAAATGCTGCGGCTGGCGCATCCCGTGCATTATTTCCCAGGCGTAAACGGCTACCGTCCCTGCCCAGCGCCCCGGATCAGGCAGTTGCTGGCTTTGCTGTTGAGTGTGACTTTGGGTCTGACGGCTTTGCTGTGGCTTGGGTGAGCTAGGTCCGACGGCGCCCTTTGGCTGGCCTGGCAGGGCGCGGCGGGTGGGCGCTGCACCTTGGCGCTTTTGGGCGGCTTGCGGCTGTGCGCTAGGGGCATAGCTGGGGGCATAAAGCGTGCTCATGGCTAGCCCTTAGTGGGGATTGTTAGCGCCAGGCCGGGGCGAATCAAATCTGGATTAGAGCCGATGAGTGCCGCATTGGCCGCAAAAATCTGTTTAGACAGTTGCGCTACCTGCCCGTTGGTGGGGGAGGGGATCCCATTTTGCTGTAGCCACTGGAGGGAAATAGACCATAGGCTCTCGCCAGCTAAAACTAGGTGTTGGCGAATAACCGGGGCGGGCTTAGCATCTGGAGCCGGGACGCAAGTACCTGAGCGCTGCGCGCTGGCGGGATTGGAGCCGCCGCTGTTGGGACTGGCATTGCTGCCTGCTTTAGCGCCGCCCGCTTTAGGGCTGGCCTTAGAGCCTGGAGTCTTGGCTCCTGCAGCCTTGGAGCTTTTAACCGCCGGGGTTTTAGACCCCGGCCCGCCAGTGCGCGGATGAGTACTAGAGCGGCTTGGGCTGGCTGACGATCGCGCGCTAGGCCGGCTTGAGGCGCTAGGGCTTGTTGTAGCCCTGGCTCGCGCGCTGGTGTGGCTAGTGGGCGTGGCGCTGGCGTGGCTAGTGGGTGAGGTACTGGCTTGGCTAGTGGGCGTGGCTGTGGCTGAGGTGCTTGCGGTGGCGCTAGGGGAGGGGCCGTGTGCACCCCAGCCCAGATTGTCGTCATTAGCGCTGGCCGGGGCGCAGCTAAGGGCAATAATTGCGGCCCCGGTGGCCAGTTTGCGCACCAAAGGCGCGCTGTGACGCAAATTCAAAGTGCGGTGAGTACAAGCACATGCCAGCACCCACATGGCTCCCAGTGCGTGCCAGGCTACCAGTGCCGCGCCGACTGCGGCGGCCAGGCCGGCCAGCGCAGTGCTGACATCCGCCATCGACCACAGCGACAAATACTGTAAAGACAAGGGCCTGAGCAAAGCCACGGCGGCTGCTAGCAGCAAGACGCTCAGCGCTGTGCCGAGCCAGGCAACTAGGTGAAGACCTAGCCAACATTTTAGGCTCTTAGACATCGGTACACCTTCTTTGGTGAGAAACAGTGATGTTTAATTATGTTTCGCCAGAACTTACCTGTCAATAGCGAATGTGACTTTGGTTATGGCAATCTTGAATCATGCACTTAGAGAGCCTGCTGGCGGATCTAGATAGCCAGTTTGAGCAGTATGAACGCTCTGCCCGGGTAGCTCAGGCTTGGGAGCTAGCCGAGGCTGAAGCTGGTAGAAGCGCGTTGGTAGATCGTCTGCGCGCGGTGGAAGGCGGTGCGCTTACCCTAACCACTCGCAGTGGGCGGGTAGCTAGCGGCAAGCTACTGCAAGCACGCCAAGAATTTTTGCTACTGCGTGCCGGCGACGCCAGTCAGATGCTGGTGCCAATGGGAGCCGTAGTTAGTGTGCGGGGTGTGGGGCGCCAGTTAGAGACGACGGCGTCACAGCGGGTTAGCTACACGGTTGCGGCAGTTTTGCGTCAAATTATGCGAACTAAGCGACCGGCCAGATTCAACACAGCGGCAGGTGATATTACCGGCAGGATCATCCGCGTCGGTGCGGATCACGTGGACGTACTGAGCGTGGATAAGCGTGACTTATCCGATCGGGTCACGCTTATCCTGTCAGCAATTGAAATTGTGACCAGTATTTAGCCACAAGAGGCTAATATTTAGGTCGTGCGGTCACTATCGCTACCCAAAATTGGGTGCTAGCGATAGCGCTTAGAGGTCTAATCCACCTTCGGATACGGCCTCGCGGGTGTGCGCATACTGCTTGTCGATGTAGTCTTCGAGTGCAGCTACTTCAATGCGCCATAGACCGCGAGCGCCAACCTGAATGGCGGGTAGCTCTCCGGTGCGGATAAGTGAACGGACGGCCTGGGCGGAAATCGATAACTGCTCGGCGACGTCGGCGATAGATAAAAATCGAGGTGCCATGTCCTAATAATGTCACGGGTTAGCCCAGATGCAAACTGGCTAGGTGAGATTGCGAAAACTTCATGGCTGTCCAGAATTTCTCTTAGGATAGGCAGATAGCTGGACGACCTGGGGGTTGTTACCAAGGGGTGCGCATATGTCTGAATTAAATCAATCGAATAGATACGGGGCGCGGCAGCATCAAAATGATGCTGGTGCGAGCATTGACGCTTGGCGCTGGAGGCGCCCAACTTGGCGAGATCCTAGGCTTTTTATTGGAATAGTGCTGGTCATCGTGTCTATGGTAGCCGGTTCAGTACTAATTGATAGAGCCACTAGTACACAGCAGGTATGGGCTTTGAGTCAGGATGTAGCCCCAGGAACTGCTCTAAAAGCTGGAAAAAACCTGAAATTAGTCTCAGTGAATCTTGGGAGCGCAAGTAGCGCTTATGTGCAACAAAAGCAACTTAAAGCTGACACATATGCGCAACGTTCATTACACTCAGGAGAGTTATTGCCAGCCGATGCCACTAGCCAGCAAAGCAAATTGAATATGCGCTCAATTGTGGTGCAAAGCAGTGGTCAGCTTTTAAATAGCATTCGGGTTGGCGATACCGTGGAGCTGTGGCAGTTGCCTTCCAGAAACGTAGCGGCCATAGCACCCACGCCGTCGGCAACTAAAGCAGCTAGCACCAATGGAGCTAGGCGCGTGGCTCAAGGACTGATAGTGGACGCAATCGGAGGCGATCAAAACGCCATCGTCGCAGATAAAAGCACCAGCGTGCGCGTGCTGGTACCGGCCGAACAAGTTGAGCCTGTGCTCACCGCAGTCGGCTCTGGTGCCGGCTTGGTGCTGGTGAACACGGGGTCTGAGCAATGAGAACAGCCGTATTACTAGCTTTATGGGATGACGATTCCACGCTTTTGCGACAAATTGACGCTGAGCGTGACCTGTATGTTTCGCGCCGCTGTGCAGATATAAGTGAGCTTTTAGCTGACGCTGCCGTGGGACTAGGACAGCTGGCCATTATCGATGAGCAGCTTGACGGCCTAGATCGCACAGTGATTGCCACCTTGAATTCTTATGGCGTGCCCGCGATTGTGTTGACCCGCAATGACGGGGTGCGCTGGCATGATCTGGGCGCCTGGGTGGCGCCTTGGCCGGGTTCGCCTCAGCGAGTGGTTGCCGAAATTTCGCGGGTTTTGGTTGCTGGTACGGTTTCGCCCCAGCCCACGGCTGCAGCCAGTTTGGGTGATGAGCTCTTTGGGCTTTCGCCTACGGCAGTTGACGACGGCGCCTTGGGGCTGCCTAGCGCGCGTTCTGCAGCCTTTAATCCTTTAGATGTGCCCATGGCGGCGACGACGGACGGGGCTAGCTCTCCTTTGTTCGACGCCGTCGTGCAAAGCCAGGCTTCAGCTTCCAGTCCGCCGCCCGCGCCGCCAGAGCAGCTACCACCCCCGCCGTTTGATAGCGCAGTGGGGCAAGTACCGCTTATACCGCCAACCGAGGCTCCGGTCCCTAGTGGGCAGTTAGATCCGGCTTTAGCGCTACCCTTGCCCCCAGCTCCAAGCTTCGAGCCACCGGCGCCCAGCGCCGACTTACCTGAGGCGCCAGCTGAGGCGCCAGTTACCAGCTCTGAACAAAGCCCAGCAGACATCACCGCTGCGCAGCCAACCACCCGCATGGGGCGCCGTCGTGCCCGCCATGCCAGCCATGCTGCCAGCCCAGTTACCCCCAGCCAGGGCAACGCGGCCAGCTACTTCACTACGGACGCTCAGGAGCAACGCGGCGAGGCTAAAGCTAAGGTTGAACCGGACGATCCGCCGCAGCAGCTCAATGACTCTAATGTAGACACTGTCAAGTCGGCTGTTTCAGCTGGCCAGACCAGTATTGACTCGCCTCCATTGCCTGAGGGGGCATTAGCTGCTCGCGTGCTGCCGCAGTCGGTTCAACCAGTTACGCGCCGCAGTGTGCGCCGCTCTCAAGCGGCGCGCCCGGCCACGCCGGATGGGCCTGTTGTAGCTGATTACGCCGGCGGGGCACCCCAAAGTGGGGTAGATGCCCGAAACGGGGCGACGGCGCAAGCTGGGATGACAGCGCCTGGTGAAGCTAGCCAGATGGCAGGCGCTGCGATGGATGTCTCGCCTTTCGCCCCGCCGCAGCAGCGCGCCGTGACTAGCTCAGATTTGGCGGCTTCTGGTTTCTCGGCGGCCACTGGAATGTCGGCCGCTTCGGCTGGACCGCTGGCTTCGGCCGCATCCTTTGCTTCGGCCGCTTCAGCTGCGCCTTATGGCTCGGCTGCTTCTGCCGCCCCCTATGCTTCCGCCGCCTCAGCCGCAATCCCTACTGCAGCCTCAGGAGCCGGTGGGCCCTGGTCGGCAATGTCGGCTGCAGGGACTGCTTGGTCGGCTACTTCGGCTCCATTCGCGGCTTCAGCAGCGGCACCTGTTGGCCCTATGCCGGCGCATACTCAGGTGCTGGCGCCTGGCCAAATTAACGGTTACCAAAACCCAGCTGGCATCAATGGGGCTCAGCCTCCACGCCGTAAAGGTTTACGTGCTTTGCTGGCGCGCAAAAATGGGGCCAGTACCCCCAGTGCAGGTGGTCCAGTAATTGCCGGCCCCGCCGGTCGCGCTGGCGCAGTGGCTGGGGCTGGTGGCCCCGCACAGCCTGGTATGCCGGGTGCGGCCCCTGGGGCTGGTATTCCTGGCGCCATGCCTGGCGCTGGCGTGCCAGGTGTCATGCCTGGTGTCATGGCCCCGATGCCCGGTGCTGGGCCAATCGCAGGCGCGGTTCCTGGGGCTGTGGGCGTCCCGGGTGCAGGTGGACTCGGTATGCCTGGCGGGCAAGGCACCCCTGGCGCCGCCATGCCCATGGCCATGCCTGGCAGCCAGGGCGCCCCGAGTACTTATGCCCCCAATGGGCAACCTCGCGCAGTTAATGGCCCAGCTAGTCCTGGGGCTGCGCTTACCCCGAATGGGGGGCTACCTACCCGCCGCTCAACACGGGCTGCTTTTTCAGCTGCCAGCACGGCCGGGGCAGGCCCGGCTGGCGCAGGGCCGGCTAGGGCGGGTGGGGCTGGAGTTACAGGCCCCTTGGCTGCGGCGTCGTCGCAAAATAACGCGGCCCCACTAAACACAGCCGCAACCACTAACTCAGCGCAGCCTGAAGTAAAGCTCGGCTGGCCGGTCACCGCCGGAACCCCCTCAAGCCCGGCCACCAGCGCCTTTGCGCCAGCCTCGCAGCGCGAAGAAATTGACGCTGCAGGCAAGCCTCAAATCGGCAAAATCATTGCAGTTTGGGGCACCCACGGGGCGCCGGGGCGCTCCACCTTGGCACTGGCATTGGCTGCCTACCTAAACGAGCAGGGCAGCACCATTTTGGTTGACTGCGACATCAACGCTCCCGCACAGGTACAGCTGCTGGGACTGCCTGAAGACTCCTCGGGCCTGGCTAGCGCCGCGCGCCTGGCCACCCACGGCGAGCTCGACTCCACCCGTCTGGTACAAACCCTGCTCAGCGCCAAAGCTGACCTGCAGGTACTAACCGGCCTGGGACGCTCAGGACGTTGGCGTGAACTGCCAGTAGCCTCCATGAACAAGGTTTGGGAAGTTTGCCGCCACACCGCCGAATACACTGTGGTGGACTTAAGCGGTGGGCTGGAAGAAGAACGGGTAGAAGACTTCGCCATGGAACCCGACCATGACGCCGTCGCCGCCGCCCTACTTGAACAAGCAGACCTGACTTTGATTGTGGGCGCGGCCGACCCGGTAGGTATTAGACGCCTAATCCAGCTGCTCAACTCCAACCGTCAAGCAGTTGGTGGACGCAGCCAGGTGGTAGTTAACCGAGTACGCTCAAGCACCGCCGGGGCCGACCCCAACACCGCTATCGGCAGCGTACTTGCCCGCTACACCAGCGCTTCAGACATTGTCTACGTGCCCGCAGATTATCGTCTGTTTGATAAGGCCCTGATGCAAGCCCAGCCGGTGGCAGTGGTGGAAAGCCGCAGCGCGGCCGCCAAATCCATTGCCAAACTGGCCAAACTAGTGATGACCCAGCTGGCTTAAGGGCTAGCTTTGGCGAGGCGCTAGCGCTTTAGTTTCGGTTAGGCCGTTAGACTAGACGTTATGCGCGTATATCTACCTGCCACAGTGGCGGACCTTTCCGCCCCGGCCATCACCTCCCGTCAGGCCCACGCCGCCACCGCCTCACTGGCTGCGGCGCTACCTGACGAAGACGAGGAAGGCCTGGAAGTGTCGGCCTGCCTGTGCGCAGCCGACTCCTCAGTAATTGCCATCTCTGAGCAAGATGAGGCGCAAAAACGCTACCGTCGCGTAGTAATTGCTGCTGACGTGGAGCGTGAGAACCTGCGTGAATTAGAGGTCGACGACGAAACCCTACCTGGCACTGTCCAGGTGCTGGTGGATGTGCCCTGGGACGACGTGGCTGCGGTGCTGGCCGACGAAGATCAAGCCAGTGCAGATGTAAAACTAGCAGCCGAAGGCGACGAGGAAGCTTTTGAGCGCAGCGCTGACGCCGACCTGCTCTGGTTCGACGTGTGTGAAGTGGCAGTACTGGCCAAAAACTGGTCTTAAACCCGGGTGCGTAGGGTAGAGCCACCGCCAAGCAAAGGACGCACCTCAACGGCGGCGGGGATAGCACGCTTTAGTTCGCTAACGTGAGAAACAATCCCCACCACGCGCCCGCCTGAATGCAAAGCGCCAAGCACATCCATAACCTCAGCCAGCGTGCCCTCATCAAGGGAACCAAAACCCTCATCAATAAACAGGGTGTTCATCTCGATACCCCCATTTTGGGTGGCCACCACATCAGCCAAAGCTAGGGCTAAAGCCAAAGACACATAGAAACTCTCGCCGCCCGAAAGCGTACGTGGAGAGCGAGTAGTGCCACTTAAATGGTCAACCACCGCCAGGCCCAAGCCCTGCTTCTGCTGGCGAGTATCTTCCTCACTATCAACATTAATCAGCTCATAGCGGCCCGCCCCAATCACTCCCAGACGCTCATTGGCGAACACTAACACCTGGCGGAAGTGTGCCTGCAACACCCAAGCAGACAGTGTCAAGCGGGCTTGGTTGTCGCCATTGGCGGCGCTAGCCAACGCCAACAGTTGAGCGTCCTTATCGCTGGCTTTACTGCGGCGAGCCAGAAGCTCATTTAACTTAGCTAGCTGCGCATTTACCTGCCCGGCAAAAGCCTGCCAGGTACTGGCGTAGGTTTGGCACGCTTGTGTCTTAGTTTGAGCCTGCTCTAGCTGGCCCTGGGTTTGCTCCAGTGGGGGAGGAGTCAGCTCAATTCCTTCAAGCTCAGCCAAAGCCGCCTGGTTAATGGATAAGGATTTTTCATAGCTGGCTGAGGTAGCTTTCAAAGCGGCCAAATCTAGCCCGGCAAAAGCCTGACAGGCCTGCGCATAGCCATCCTGGACGTTAGCGACGCTGGTGTCTTGGGTTGGCTCTGCTTGGGTTGGCTCTGTCTCGGCTGGGTCTGTAGGGGCAGGGGCCGCCGGTTTAGCGCTGTGATCAGCAAAGTTGGCGCTGGCCTGGGCCCATTGCGCAGCGAAACTGTCAGCGGCCTGCTGCGCACGCTTTTTACATTGGTCCAGCTCCTGGGCGGCGTTAGCCAACTGCTCAAGGGCGGCAGCCAACTGACTCAAATACTCAACCTTCGCGGCTACACTCTCAAATCCCTCACAGCTTAGCGAAGCCGCATCGGCGTCAATCTTTTCACCCAACAACTGGATCTCTTTAGCGTCACCAGCCAGGCGAGCCTGGGCCGTCTGATTATCTGCCCGCAGCGCCTCAAGCTGCGCATTTAGCTTGGCAATCTGCGCCTTACAGCTGCTTGCCTGCTCACTAGCCTGCTTGGCAGCCGCCAGAGCCGCTTTAGCCTCCTGCAACTGCTCACGAGCCTGGGTTGGGCTTAGCTGGCAAGGCTGCGCCTCAAGCTGGGCGGCCAGTTTTGTTACCCGTTCGCTGGCCTGTGAAAGCTCGCCTTGAACCTCATTAACTTTCTCAAGGGCCTGATCTAGCTGCTCCTGGCTGATGTTCTCACCGCCCTGGGTGGCTGGGGCCGGGTGCTCGGTGGCGCCGCAGACCGGGCAAGGCTCACCAGCAACCAAATTTTGTGCCAAGTTCAGGGCCGACTGGCTCAGCCACTGCTCCAACATGTGCTTGTGTCTTTGGCTAGCCTGCTTTAACTCCAGCGCCACAAGCTGCTGAAGTTTAAGTGCCTGCTGCTGGTCTTTGACTAGCTGCTCATGGTCTTTAGCTAGTTTCAGGGTCTGGGTGGCTTGCTCCTGGGCCAGCTGGGCGGTGGGCAAGGTGGCGGCCTGCTCGTTTAGCTGCTCTAAAAGCTCCTGTTTGGAGGCAATTTGGGTGGGCAGCTGATTTTCGCGTTCGCGTCCCTGGGCTAGTTTGGCACTGGCGCTTTCGTGGGCCTGGGTTTTGGTCTGTAAATCACGACGCCGCCCGGCCAGCCCCGCCTCCAATTCCACCTGTGGGCTTAGGGCTGCCACCTGGGCGGTTAGCTGCACACTTAAAGCCTGGGCGCCTCGGTAATCTAAAGGCTGTAAAACAGCTTGCACGCGCTCATCTGACTCCAGCTGCTCAAGCTCCAGAGCCTGGCTTAGCTGGCGCTGCGCTACAGCTTGCTGGGCTTGAGCCTGTTTTAGCTGCTCATGCCAAGGCTTTAAATCAGATAGAGCCTGCAAAGCCTGCACTTGAGATAGACGTTGAGCTTGAACCGGCCCCTGGGCTATCAGCTGCTCATGCTCTTTAGTGAGCGCCAAATAGCGTTCTTGGCGGGCTGCCAAATCACGCTGGTATGCAAATTCGCTGCGTAATTTATCTTCCTGCTCTCTAAGCGCGCTCACCTCCAAATTGGCGCAGCGCTGGTTGTGCTCCAGCCAGGGCGTAAGCGACTCAAAACGGCTGGTCCACGCGGTTTCTAGTGGGTCAAACTCGCAGTCAACCTCCGGCACGGGCTCATAAACCAGCGATTGCGCCTGACTTAACTGGGGCGAGTCATCCAGCAATGAGGCCAGTACCCCCAAATTGGCGCGCAAGGTGGCGTCTAAAGCTTCCTGATTCTTTTTGACCTTGCGGGCGCGCTCAACTAGATCAAGCTGCAAATCTTCAAAAATCGCGGTGCCAAATAGCTCTTGCAGCAGATCTTGGCGGTCTTTTGAAGTTGAACGCAAAAACTGGGCGAACTTACCTTGCGGTAAAACCACGGTTTGGGTGAATTGCTCACGGCTTAGGCCCACAATGCGGGTTATTTCAGTGCCGACGTCGCTGGTTTTAGTAAGTGGTTCACTTATTTCCCGCAGCTGCTCATCTAGCTTAAATAGCCAGGCTTTAGCGTTTTGTTTAGTGACGCCTTTACCGTTTTTCTTAACCCGCTCATAGGCTGGTTGGCGACGTACCTTATAGTTACCTGAGGAGGTAGAAAAAATCAGCTCCACCTCAGTTTTAGCCTGCTCACTGGCATAGCGTGAACGGATCCGGCTATCGGAAGAATCCCTACCGCCAGAAACCTTTCCATAAAGAGCAAACACAATTGCATCAATAATAGTTGATTTACCCGCCCCGGTAGGGCCAGAGAGTAGGAACCGGCCGGAGTCGCTAAAAGCCTCAAAATCAATAACTTCGTGCCCTGGAAATGGCCCCACCGCATCCATGGTTAGCCGCAAAATGCGCATCAGCGCGCCTCCTTAACAACTTTTTCATAGCTGCTACGCAAAATCTGGAGCTGGTAGGGATTTAACTCAATACCCATCTCATCCATAAAACCTTGGCTTAACTGCAAGGGGGAAAGGGCATTGTCGCGATTAAGGCGCGGGGAGTCAATTTGCTGAGGTAAATCTACCTGCTCAAACACACACAAGCCCTTAAAACGCTGCTTTATCTGGGCCAAAGCCTGTGGTGGTCGCGCTCCAGCCAGGCGCACCCGCAGCCAATGCTCACTGTAGTTATCAAAATCGGGTCCCATCAGCTGCTCAAAAGTGCCACTAATAGTGGCAATAGGTTGGAAGCTGGGCACAGCCACCCGCTCCAAACTAACTAGCCCGGCGCCGTCAAACTCAGCGATAACAGAAGACTTTTCAAACTCAGCCTCCCCAAAAGACAGGGGCACAGGTGAACCGCTATACACCAGTCGCACCGGTGGACGGCCAGAGTCTAGCTCACCTAAAGCTATCTCCTGAGGGCGATGCAAATGCCCCAAAGCCGCATAAGCCAGGCCCGGTACCTGGGTAAAAAGCTCACTGGGCACGCTATCAACCCCACCCACGCGAATATCGCGTTCAGACTGGCTAGCTTGGCCACCCACCACAAAAGCATGGGCCATCACCAACACCGGTGTTTTCGGCTTATGCGCCGCCAAATCCGCCTGCACCAGGCGCAGCGCTGCGCCCACCGCCGCCTCATGGGAGCGCGCCAGCATCTGCCAAGTTTGTGGATGCTCCTCACCCTCAGCCCACACCTGCTCACCCAAAAGCCGCAAGTGAGAGGGCAAAGTGACCCGGGCGGCGTCGGGGTCAAGATAAGGCAGGGGGTAAACACGCAAACCAACCCGCCCACTGGCGTCAGGAAAGTCATAGCCGCGCCCACAATTTTCAATCCGGGCGGCAATAGTTAGGCGCTCATTTAGCTGCTGCGCGTTGAAACCTAAGCGAATATCACTGTCATGGTTGCCGGCAGTTAACACCACCCGGGTCAGCTCAGTTAGCCGCCTAAACGCCTCATCGGCCAGGGCTATCGACTGGGTGGGGGCAACTGCGCGGTCAAAAACATCCCCAGATAGCACCACCAAATCAATTTTTTGGTCTTTAACCACCTCAATGAGGTGATCTAAAAAAGCGCTGTGGATCTCATGCAAATCATGGCCATGGAAGAAACGGCCCAGGTGCCAGTCAGAAGTGTGCAACACGCGCATAAGCAAAGTGTGCCACTTGCGGCCCATCTAGGCCGACAATTTGCCTGTCGACCCGTTAGACTTGAGCAGTGGCCATTGACTTTTCAGCTGAAATTGAGCGACTAGAACACACCTACTCTTCCATCGCAGCAGTAACCGACCCGCAAGCACTGCGGGTACGCATCGACGAATTAAGCGAAAAAGCTGCCGCCCCAGACCTTTGGGATGACCCCGAGGCGGCCCAGGTGGTCACCAGCGCCCTGTCCCACGCCCAGGCTGAACTGGCGCGCGTGGAGAAGCTGGGCGAGCGCATTGAAGACCTACAAGCCATGGTGGAGCTAGCTGAGGAAGAAGAAGGTGACGAGCGCGAGGCTATCCTCGACGAGGCCGGCGCTGACCTGGAAGCTATCTCTAAGGACCTGGCAGATCTGGAAATCCGCACCCTGCTTTCGGGCGAATACGATCAGCGCGACGCCGTAGTAACTATCCGTTCAGGTGCCGGCGGTGTGGATGCGGCAGACTTCGCCCAGATGCTGCTACGCATGTACTTGCGTTGGGCTGAACGCCACGAATACCCGGTTAAGGTGCTGGATACCTCCTACGCTGAAGAAGCTGGCCTAAAATCGGTTACCTTCGAGGTGCACGCCCCCTACGCTTACGGCACGCTTTCGGTTGAGGGCGGCACCCACCGCCTGGTGCGTATCAGCCCCTTCGATAACCAGGGCAGGCGTCAGACTTCATTTGCGGCGGTTGAGGTTATTCCTCTGATTGAATCCACCGACCACATCGAAATTCCCGAAACCGACATCCGCATTGACGTTTTCCGTTCTTCAGGCCCGGGTGGTCAGAGCGTTAACACCACCGACTCGGCTGTGCGCATCACCCACTTGCCCACCGGCCTGGTGGTGTCCATGCAGGACGAAAAGTCCCAGATCCAAAACCGCGCCGCCGCCATGCGCGTGCTGCAGTCGCGCCTGCTGCTGCTAAAGCAGCAGGAAGAAGACGCCAAGAAGAAGGAACTGGCCGGCGACGTCAAGGCCTCCTGGGGTGACCAGATGCGCTCCTACGTGCTCAACCCCTACCAGATGGTTAAAGACCTGCGCACCAACTACGAGGTGGGTAACCCTGAATCTGTGTTCGACGGCGACATTGACGGTTTCATCGACGCCGGCATCCGCTGGCGCAAGCAGCAAGAAAGCGCCGAGTAAGCGTCAGGAGCAAGAAGGCGCTGAGTACAAGAAAGCGCCAAGTAAGCGCCAACTAAAATGCTAGTAGTGGCCAGAGGGTTTAAACCGGCTGGCCACTACTTTTAGGGGTGCTTTAGGTACGACTTTTTGGGGGTGGTTTAAGCGCGCACCCAGGTTTTTACGCGCCAGCGGGCATCGCCGCTAAGGGGACGCCAATCGCTATCGCTAGCATCGGCTTGCAGACAGAAACGTGAATAATCCACTTGGGGAGCCAGGGTTAACTGGCGCCCATGCAACGGCCCCAGCTTGGCGCGGGCATCTAGCTCCAGCTCGCTAATCACCAACACATCAGCCAAATCGCTATCTAAAGCCAGCTGATACACCTGGGCTCCACCTACCACCCAAACCCTTGGGAAAGTACGGTAAATACCCTCACGCGGATCTGGGCCCAGGCCCGCGCCAGCCAACTGCAAAGCTTCATCTAGGGTGGATGCGCAGGTGGGCCCATCCACACCCCGGCGGGTAAGCACTACACAGTTACGTCCAGGCAGAGCTGAACTTAACGAATGCCAAGTGCGTGAACCCATAACCACGCCGCAACCTATAGTGCAAGCCTTGAAATGCTTGAAATCAGCCGGCACCCGCCAGGCCATGTCGCCGTCAACCCCAAGCACGCCGTCGTCGGACTGGGCCCAAATCAGCCCCACGCGCCCCAAAGCCGGCGCTACATTCTGCGCCGTCGCCTCACAGCCAACTACGCCGCTCACACCGCTACCGGAGCCTTAATCGTGGGGTGGTGACGGTAGCCATCAGAAGCATCAATGTCATCCATCTGATAGCTATCAATCGAATCAGCCGGATTTAGATGCAAGGTGGGGAAGCTATAGGCCTGCGGTACCCGGCTAAGCTGCGTGCGTACCTGCTCCAAGTGGTTCAAATAAATGTGGCAATCCCCGCCAGTCCACACCAGCTCACCGGGCTGCAAATCAGTTTGCTGCGCCAACATATGCACTAGCAGCGCATAAGAAGCAATATTGAAGGGCACCCCTAAAAACAGGTCGGCGCTGCGCTGATAAATCTGCAAAGACAGCTTGCCCTCGGCCACATAGCACTGGAAGAAAGCGTGACAAGGCGCCAGCGCCATATCCTGCAAAGCCCCCACATTCCAGGCTGAAACAATCATCCGGCGCGAATCAGGGTTAGCCCGCAAATCCGCAACTAGCTGCGCAATCTGATCATAGGTGGCCCCGTCAGCCCCCTGCCAGCTACGCCACTGGTGCCCATAAACCGGCCCCAGCTCACCGGCGGCGTCGGCCCACTCATCCCAAATAGTGATGCCGCGCTCTTGCAACCAACGCACATTAGTATCGCCACGCAAAAACCACAGCAGCTCACCCTTAACCGCCTTCATAGCCACAAACTTGGTGGTAATACGCGGAAAACCCTTGCTTAAGTCATAGCGCAACTGGCGGCCAAAAACACTGAGCGTGCCCGTACCGGTGCGGTCAGATTTACGGGCGCCACTGGTGAGCACCTCAGCTAAAAGCTCCTCATAGGCCACATCCACGCCTTCAGGCGCGGTCAGTCCCATAGCTTCCAAAAAGGGGTAGCTCATAGGTCGATAACCTTGCTTTCGTCTAAGTCCAGGTCTGCAACTTTGAGAGTGGAAAGATCCTGGGCATGATCCTGCATCGCCACCTGGGTGGACTCAATCACCTGCCGGGCCAGGGAACGCCCGCCCCACCAGCCCACAGCCGCGCCAATCCCCAGGGGAGCCAGGCGCCCAGCAGCCACGCCCAAAACCTTGCGCCCGGCATACTTAGCGGCGCGAGTAGCCAGTTTGGCGTTAACCGTACGCACCGTGGAAATAGGCAGGGTGTTAACCAGCTGCCCCACCCACACCAGAGATTGCATCCCCAGCTGGCCCTCAATAATTTCCTGGCCCTCCTTGCCCAACAGAGCGCTGAGCAGCAGGGTACGACGGCGCTCGCGGTCTACCACGGAAATGCCTTGCAGCTGGGCTACGGTGAGCACATAGTAGGCGGCTTGCACGAAAAATGCGGCGGTTTGGGCCGTGGTTAGGCCCGCTGCCGTAATGGTGCCAACTGAAGGCAGAGCGGCGGCGGTACCTACTGCCCCGCTAGATAGCGAAACGTCACGCACTAGGGCGCGCCCAGCTAATTCCACCAGTTCCTCAGTGGTGGCGTGGGGGTGTTGGGCCCGCATGCGCTCGGCGCGCACAACCACCCGCTCTGCTGGAATGGATAGGGCCTTATCTAGTGCAGTTTCAAACTTGCTAGGTTCTAGGGACAAGCCCCCGCTCCCTTCAGTTAGTGGTTAATTAGGCGATAGGGGTGCCGTTGAGGCGGGTGGTTACGTGGGCGCCGTGCTCTACCGTGTGGCCTACCGTGCAGTAACGGTTAATGGCTACCTCCACGCGTTCACGCAGCTTGGCTAGTTGGTTTTCGTCTAGGCCAGCTAGGGCTGCGTCAATGTCGACGACGAAGGACTCGTAGCGCTCTTCCGCATCGTTTTTGACGGCGGTGGTCACGGCGGTCAACTGACCATCTTGGCCCAGTTCGCGGGCGATACGGTGGTCGGCTGAGAGAGTCTGGCAGGTGAGCAGGGCGATCTTCATTAGTTCACCGGGGGTGAAGTTACCTTCGCCGCCAACCTCAACGCTTACACCGGCTTCGTTTCCGGCCAGGTAGTGGCGGGTGCCTAGGCGCTTAGCCCAAACCCCGGTGGCGGGTAGGTTGGCAGGGACAAGTTCAGGATGTAGTTCACTCATGTGCAATATCTTTACATGCTGCGCCGCCAGCTGACAGGGCTATTGCTTGCGGCGCAATGGACCTTGTACCCGGCATCTGGCCTCGCTAGGGCTGCGGCCGGGCAGGCAGTTTGGGTGCGCCCTAGGCTAGTTTGCGCTGTGGTCCGCCAGGTACTTAGCGGCGCAGGCAAGTTCATAGGCGACGGCGTCGTCAGAGAACTTTAAGGCGCTGCGTAAGATGCGCTCACCAAAAAGCGGGATCGCCAAAGTCGCGTCAATATCCACATTTAGCTCGCAGCCTGAGGCGGTGGGAGTTAAAGTGCCCTGGCCGCTTAGTTTGAGCGGCAGGCCACTGATCTGGGTGGCAATTTGGCCCTGGTAGCTTGAGTCAGAGCGGGGCTGGGTGCACCAACGCTGAGCCAGAGCCAGGTTTACCTCACCCTTTATGAAACGGCTGGCATTGGCAGGAATGACGGTGGGGCTCACGGTGGCCTTAGTGAGCGTACCCTGCCAGGTTTTACTGGCGTCGTCGGTGCTGGTGGGCAGGGTGTTAGCGTGCAAATTTTCTAGCGGGGCCCTACCAAAACGGATTAACTGGTAAGCCGGGTCGTTAAACATCGACAAAATCTGTTCGCAAGGAGCCTGATAATTTATTTTCACTGATGTACGCATGAGATAAGCCTGCCATGCGCGCTAGGCTGGAGTCATGACGACTCTCCCCGCAGCGCTACGAGACAAAGTTGAGTTTGCCCCAGCTGACCTGGACTGGCTGCATCAACTTGTGGGGGACTGGCAGCTGGTGGCTGACATGTCGATGGCTGACCTGGTGCTGTGGGTGTGTAACAAGAATGGGCGTCTGATGGCTATGGATCAGTGTCGCCCCTCCAACAACACCACTGTGCACCCCGACGACGTAATCGGCCTGCGTATGCCGGCGGCGCGTGAAGCACTGGCCCTGGAAGCGCTGGCCTCCTGCCAGGTAAGGGTCGCTAAAAACAATATTTGGAACGGCACGGTAGCTGTTAAAGAAGAATTCATTCCGGTGGTGTGCGGCGGGCGAGCTATTGCAGTGCTAACTCGTGAATCTACCGTGGGGCTGCTTAGTGGCGGGCGCCTGATTGACGATGGCCAGCTGCAAGCGGCTAACCGCCTGTGCCAGATGATTTCTCAGGGAGATTTTCCCGTCTCCGGGGCGGGCACCAGCGTACGCCACGGGATGCCGCGTGTAACTGACGGTATGATTTGCCTCAGTGTTGAGGGGAATGTTACCTACGCCTCACCTAACGCAACCACCTGTTTTCACCGGTTAGGTATTAAGGGAAGCCTGGATAAAGTACAGCTACTTGAGCAGGTAACTAACCTGATTCCTCCCCATAGCCACGTGGATGAGACTATGTCGCTGGTGCTTATGGGACGCCAGGCTTGGCTAACTGAGCTGGAGCTAGGGGGAGTGTTCCTGGCGGTGCGCTCTGTGCCGCTGCTAGACGCTGGCCAGCGAGCTGGGGGACTGCTGCTGGTGCGTGACATTACCGAGCTGCGCCGTCGTGAGCAGGTGTTGCTGAGCAAGGACGCCACCATCCGCGAAATTCACCACCGCGTTAAAAACAATCTACAAACCGTCTCGGCACTGCTGCGTATGCAGGCGCGACGCGCTGAGCAGCCTGAGGCGCAGGCGGCCCTACGTGAGGCAGAGCGGCGCGTGGCCACCATCGCCACCGTGCACGATGCACTGAGTCAAAACATTAATGAAACCGTTGATTTCGATGAGGTTTTCGGTCAGGTTTTGCGTCAAGCCGCGCTGGTGGCTGAAAGTGACCACAAGGTAAGTGTCCAGCTGGAAGGCAAGTTTGGCATGGTCGGTGGCGACGCCGCCCAGGCCCTGGTCACAGTGCTGGCGGAGCTGGTTGCTAACGCTGTTGAGCACGGCTTGGCTAAACATGACGGTACGGTTACGGTTAGTGCCCAGCGTGATGGGGCCGCTTTGAAGGTGCTGGTTAGCGACGACGGCGAGGGGTTAGCTGAGGGCAAGGTAATGACTGGCTTGGGCACTCAGATTGTCTCCACCTTGGTGCGCACTGAGCTGCACGGCGTCATTGACTGGTCACCTAACCCGCAAGGCGGCACGGTGGTAACTATCCACGCCCACCTGGAGGACTAAGCACTGGCAGATTAGGTACTGTTGATTAAGAGGTAGCACAGCCAGGCGCCCTAAGCTTTAGGCGCCGTCTGCATAAACGAGGCGCGTTAAAAAAATTTATGGCCGCACCATTTGGTACGGCCATAAATTTTCGGTCAGGCAGAACGACGAGCACGGGCAGCCCTACGTTTTAGGGAGCGCCGTTCGTCTTCACTCATTCCACCCCAGACGCCAGCGTCTTGACCGTTGTCCAGAGCCCATTTCAAACACACATCCACAACTGAACAGCTGCGGCATACAGTCTTGGCTTCCGCGATTTGGGCGATTGCCGGACCGGTGTTACCCACAGGGAAGAACAGCTCCGGGTCTGCGTTCAGGCATGCTGCACGCTCACGCCAGTCCATGACATTCTCCCTTCTTAATACCGCCGTTAAGGCCAGGTAAAAACAGATGAACGGTCGTCGCCGCCGTAGCGCCGATCGCCCGTTCGATTTGCCTGTCCAACTCTCACACGGTATAAGCGCTAGGACAAGACTTTTTACCTGAGAACTGCGCACAAATGCGGTGGAAGTAATCACATTTGGGCACTTTTGAGCAGTTTTTGTAAATTTCAAGAGGTTTACTTGTGGAAAAGCCTACACTTGTGGGTTATCTGCAAATGTTGGGCTGGTATTTTGGCATATCTGTATAGGCGTGATTTGTGAGCTAGCTATGACAAGCCCCCTGCCTGGTAGGTGCTGGCGGTGAGGATCAAGCCAGCGCGTTAGTCGCACATTGGTTAGCTGTGTCCCTTCGCCTAGGCCGGGGGCAAGTATTAGCAGTGGACTCAGGTTGCGCAGCTGGGCTAGGACGCCGCTATAAGTGTTGGCGGCGCGGCTGGTTAAGGCGGTGGCAAAAACCGGCGTGCCAGCATCTAGGGCAGTTTCTACGGTGTTAATGGCGCTTGCGCAGGCTTGGTCTAGGTTGTCGATAAAGATTGCGCGCTGTGCCAGGGCTGGGTCGGTAGCCTGTAAAACGTCGTAGACGCGCGCCAGGGCGGTGCTGCGGCCACTACTTGCGGGCCCAATAATGACTAGCCCTTGGTCCAGTTGGGGGCACCAGGGCTGGGCTTTATCGCCACCTAAACCCAGTGCCCAGGGTGGGCAGGTGGAGACATTCTCTGGCAGGACCACAACTGGGGCCAGCTTGGCACAGCTCCAGGGCGGCTGGTTTGGCGCCTGCGGTGGGGGTAGTGGGGTCGGAGCTGCAAGTGGGGGAGCTGCAAGCGCCGTCGTCGTAGCTGTAGTAGCCAAAGCTGGCGCCAGCAAAATCTGGGCGGCGCACCAGTGCGAGGCCAAAGTAAGCACCCCGGCACCCACCTGATTGGGGGCCTGCTGGCAGCGTTTAAGGCCGGCTTGATCAGCCAGGGCGTCAGAGCAAACTCCCAGATACAGGCGCTGGGAAATATTGGCGCACCAACGCATTGAGGCATTGGCTAAATCCCCGGCCAAAGCTAGGGCAAACAGGCCTCGACGTGAAGCGTTAACCAGTTTTTCTAGCACGTCACGGCCTTCACCCAGCCCCAAGACAGTGTCTATCGCCTCGCCCACACAGTCCAGATCATCAATTAGCAGCAGTTGGTCACGCAGTTTTCCCTCCAAAGCTAACTGGGTCAGGCGCAAAACTTCGCAAGGATGAAAGGTATCTAGCTGCGAGCCGGCCAGGGCTGCATTTGGCAAGGTCAGCTGGTTTAAATCAGCGCCTATCATATGGGTAACCAGACCAGCCTGGGCGGCGCTGTTAGCCAGTTGCCGTAGGGCAGCGGTGCGCCCCGAAGCGCTGGTACCAAAAATTCCTAGCGGCGTGGCGCTGTCCCAGTTAAAAGCCCCATAGGCTAGCTGCTCAGGCAGGTCACATAGGGCCAAGGCCAAATTTTGGCGGGTACTAACCAGACTGGTAGCTAGTCCTTTAGCGGGTGCCGGGGCGCCGTGGGCAGTCAGTAACTGTCGTGCCTGGTTAAAGCTCAGATTAGCTGGGGGCGGCGCTAGCCAGGGTGACTGACAAGGTGGCAGGGTCTGGGCGGCTTTAACACAGGCATCAATCCACACCGCACTTTCCTGGGCAGTGCCGGCGTAGGGGCAGCGAAAATGTCCGCGCTGGGTGCTTAGACATAAAAACCCGGGTGCTCGCGGCAAATCTGGCAGGTCTCCGTGGCCTAGCAGGGGGGCGCCTTCGCTGGCGTCAAGCATCCGCAGGCACACTCGTAGCGCCGCATTGGCGGTAATTGAGGTGCTCAGCGCCCCATGGGGGTGTTGGGTAGCCAAAATCAGGTGCATCCCTAAACTGCGTCCCTGCGCGGCCAGGCGCAACAGATGCTCAAGTAGCTCTTCTTGGGTGGCCGCCAGGGTGGCGAACTCATCCACCACCACCAGCATCCGGGCTAGCGGCGCCAAGCTGGGTTGGTGGTGGCGTAGCTGCTCATATTCGGTTATGTCTTTACAGTTGCTTTTGCGCAAAATTTGTTCACGACGGCGCAGTTGGGCACTGATGGCCTCAATGGCTCGGGCGGTAGCGGCAGGCTCTAAATCAGTTAGTAGATCGACGCAGTGCGGCAGGCGCTTTAGTGGTCCCAGGCAGGTGCCGCCCTTGTAGTCAACCAAAATCAGTTGCAAAGCTGAGGGGGAATGGGCCCAAGCTAACTGCACTAACCAGCTGGTTAGCAGCTCTGATTTACCGGCCCCGGTAGTGCCCACCACCAGGGCGTGGGGCCCGTCAGCTACTAAATCCACCCAAGCTTGGCCACAGTCACCCACCCCTAAACAGGCGCGCAGCTGGGTGGGGCTTTTGGCGGAAGCGCTGGGATCAGCCTGGGTAAACTTGGCAGGCTTGGCCTTAGAAAAGGCTGCCCCAGCCTGGGTAAACTTGGCGGTTGCTTTAGGTTCTTGAAGCTGACTGGCAAAAGTAGGGCCAGCTTCTAAATCCAAAAGTGAAGCCAATGCAATACAAGCTGGGCCTTGGCGCTCTTGCGTGGCCTGCAAAGTGGCGGGAGTAAAAATCTGGCGCCACCAAGAATCAGAAATTTCAGCTACGCGCCTAGGTGCGCGAATACAACGGGTGGCCGGCTTAACGGTGGCCCACATCAACCAAGCCTGGTTTTGGCCCTCGTTCCAAAGTAGGTGGGCTCCGCCGCTAACCGGTTGCACCTGGGCCTGGGCTGTGGCTAGCAGCTGCGCACACAGCCAGCGCCCGGTTGTCTGGGCATTAGGGCCGGTAATGGTGATGCGCTCATCGGGGCGAATTCGGGTGGCATGAAAGCGGCGGATGCCCGGCCAGGCCCGCAAAGAGTTTTTCGTATTGGGTTTATGCTCGCCAACCATGGCGCAGGCCAGCGCCAAAGTAGCCGGATCAGGTAGACGCCCGGGGCTAGCGCCTCGACCAGAGGGATAGCTACGCAGCATCATTAGCCCCAACATGGGGGCGCTAATTAGCATCATTGACCAGCCCTGATCGGTTAGCAAAAACCCGGCCATGGCCACTAGCGGCAAAAGCACATACAGGCTTTGCAATAAAAACCCGCCATCATGAGGCTGTGGTACCTGTAACTGGCGCGGCAAGCGCCGCAGCTGCAACACGGTAGTGCCAATACGAATCCGGGCGCGCGGATACCACACCAGGCGGCGGCGTCGTCGCCAAAAACAACCACCACAGCGTAACCAAAGCCCATTAACAGAGCCCACATCACGCACCCGCAAAGCCCCACGCAGCTGACGCAGGCGCAAATGCTGCCAGGAAACAAACTGGTCATCAGGTAAATCAGCCCGGCCTAAAGCAGCGGCGCTCGCGGGCAGAACCATGCCGGCATGAGGGCCGTGCACAACTGCTATATGCAGCTCAGCGTCGGTGGCTGCACGCAGCGAATAAACATCATTAAGCGGCGTTGCCATATTTCAAGCATAACACAACATAATCAAATATAGTCTAGTGCTGAGGAAAATCGCGAGTAGGGCGGATTTCTGCGATGATTGAGCCATGACTAGCCCGCAGGCAGTAAGCCAAATTCCCGCATCCGCACGCGAGCGTTGGGGGCAGCTGGTACGCACCATCGACCGCGCCCGCCACGATTACTACGACGCCGTAGACACCCAAAGTTCGCTCAGCGATCAGGAATATGACCGCCTTTACCGCGAGCTAGAAGAACTTGAAGGCACCTACCCGGCACTGGCCCTGCCCTCCTCGCCAACCCAGCATGTAGGTGGCCAAGGCGCCAACCAGTTTGCCCCCATCACTCACGCTGAACGCATGTACTCGCTGCAAGATGTTTTTAGCTTGGAGGAGCTAGCTCAGTGGTGTGCGCGCATAGACCCAACCGATGAGCTACCCATGACCGCCGAGGTTAAGGTTGACGGCCTGGCCATCTCACTAACCTACCTAGACGGTGTCTTAACCCAGGCTGCCACGCGCGGAGATGGGCGTGTGGGTGAAGACATCACTGCCAATGCCCGCACTATCGCCTCAATTCCGCTAGTGCTAGCCGGCGCCAATCACCCCAAGCGCATTGAGGTGCGCGGCGAGGTGTATTTCCCAAGCGAAGCTTTTGCCCGATTTAACCGTGAGCGCCAGGAAGAAAATCAGCGCCGCGAGCAGCGTAACCTACAAGCGCGTGAGCAGGGACGTAAAACTGAGCCGCTGCTGCAGATTTTTGCTAACCCGCGCAACGCCGCTGCCGGCTCGCTGCGCCAAAAAAACCCGGCAGTGACCGCCTCGCGGCCACTAGCTATGGTGGTACACGGTTTTGGGGCGGTTGAGGTGCAAGATGAAGTCCAAGAACTGCCGCAAACTCAGCGTGAATGGTATGAGCTAATGCGCTCCTGGGGCTTGCCAGTGTCTAGCTACACGCAGGTGCTAGTGGGGCGCAAACAGCGCGAAGAATATATCGCCACTTACGCTAAACGCCGCGACCAGCTGGTACACGACATTGACGGCATTGTGTTCAAACTAGACGATGTCCAGCGTCAACGTGAGCTGGGCTTTACCGCCCGCGTGCCGCGCTGGGCAGTTGCCTACAAATACCCGCCCCAGGAAGTGCACACCAAGCTGCTAGACATTGACGTACAGGTGGGGCGCACTGGGCGCGTCACCCCCTTCGCGGTGATGGAGCCGGTGGCGGTAGCTGGTTCTACGGTGGCCCGCGCTACTTTGCACAACGCCAGTGAGGTAGCCCGTAAAGGCGTGTGGATCGGCGACACGGTGGTGCTGCGTAAAGCCGGGGACGTGATCCCTGAGGTTTTAGGGCCGGTATTGTCGCTGCGCCCTGAGGACGCCTACCCCTTTGTTATGCCCGCCAACTGCCCTTCTTGCGGCACCGCCTTGGCGCCCATGAAGGAGGGCGACGTGGATCTACGTTGCCCCAACCAGCGCTCATGCCCAGCTCAGCTGACCCAGCGCCTGGTGTATTTGGCCGGCCGTAGTGCCTTTGACATTGAGGGATTGGGGGAGGAGTCTGCCCTGGCACTGACTCAATCCACTAGTGAGCACCCGCCGGTGCTTACCAACGAAGCCCAGCTATTTGACTTAAAAATTGAAGATCTTAAGCAGGTAACCACCACCCGCACTAATGCGCGCACCGGCGTCAGTGAGCAGGTGCCGGTGTTTTACACCAAGCCCACGGCTAAGAAACCTTCAGTGCCGCGTAAAAACGCTATCTCTATGCTGGCTGCCATTGAGGGGGCCAAGCAACGCCCGTTGTGGCGGGTTTTGGTGGCGCTTTCGATTAGGCATGTGGGCCCGACGGCGGCGCAGGCCTGGGCTGCCCACTTTGGCTCTATGCAAGCTTTACGCCAAGCTTCCCTAGAGGAGCTGGCTGCGGTTGAGGGCGTGGGCGAGACCATTGCCCAGGCTTGGCTGAGCTGGCTTGAAGTGGACTGGCACCGTGAAATTTTGCAGGCTTGGCAAGACGCCGGGGTGCGTATGGATGACGCCGAGGGTGAGGCACCTGCTGGCGGCGCTGCGGGGGGCACTGGTGGCGACGACGTCGCTGACGGCGCAGGGCAAGGCGCCGACGCTGAGGCACAGCCACTGGAGCAAACTCTGGCTGGGCTTACCCTGGTGGTCACCGGCACGCTCTCTGGCTTTAGCCGCGCCCAAGCCCAGGCGGCGATTGTGGCTAGGGGCGGCAAGGCTGCCGGTAGTGTTTCGAAGAAAACCGATTACCTAGTGGCGGGGGAGAAGGCTGGCTCTAAAGAACGCAAAGCCATCTCGCTAGGGGTGCCGGTTTTGGATGAGGAACAGTTTGTGGCCCTACTTCAGGGACAGGCTCCCGCCTAAACGCTAGGGACAGGCCTCCGCCTAAACGCTAGGGGCGGGCGCCGTCGGCGGCTAAAGGGCGGCAGAGACCCAAAGGGGCTGCACCTGAAGGGGCGGGCGCCGTCGTCCCTGCCTGAAGTAACCAAAGGGAGACATAACAAAAATGGGGCCGGGCTTAAAACCCGACCCCATTAGCGCGCTTAGCGCTTTAGTAGTGCGAAACTACCGTGGTGCCCACGGGGGCCCAGTCGTAAATCCACTTGGCTTCAGAAACTGGCATGTTAACGCAGCCGTGCGAGCCGCCCTCGCCAGACCAGCCGAAGGAGTTACGCCAAGGCGCACCGTGTAGGGCGTAAGAACCGGTGAAGTAAGTAACCCAAGGCACATCCTTGGAGCAGTAATCCCAACCGGCAGTACAACCCATATCCTGGGCAGCGTACTTGAGGTAGACGTGGTAGGTGCCGGTTACGGTTTCAGTTCCCGGAGCACCCGGAACCATACCCACCGGGCCACGCACCACCGTGGCACCCACATAGGCGGTCACTGTGGCGTTAGACAGGTTAACGTCAATCCACTTCTCGCCCTCAGCTGCCGGGTAAGCCAGCTTTTCTGCGCCGTTGGCTATAGTGCGCTCTTTCCACTCTGCCTTAGTGGTTTTGTACTCGAACTTACCAGCATAAACCTTGCCGCTGTTAAGCGAAGCCAGTAGCTGCTCAGAGACAGTAGAAGCGTTCTGGACGTCTTTACCGTCCTTAGCCTCAACCACCACCGTGGCCACCTTACCGTCAGAGTAAACGTTACGTTCACCCTCAACCAGGGTTACCTGTGCGGCCGAAGCCTGCTTGTTAACCCATTTGGTTACCGCTTCCTTATCGACGGTTACGGCCAGATTCTTGCCATCCGCGCTGGGGCCAACCTTGATCCAGGCAGCCTTAGTTTCAGTGTCAGCGGTGTAGGTGTCGCCGTCAGGGTCAGTAATGGTGACATCGTTTTTAACGATGGTATTGGCCTTATCAGCGGCAGCCTTAGCCTTGGTGTAGGTAATGGTGGGGGCCGTGTTCACATAGGCCACCTTCACCGAGGTAGAGCTAAGCTGTGTGGCGGCGCTGGTGGCGGCCTGTTCAATCTCCTTAGGAGACAGGCTCTGGCCATCTTTACCAGCCACCACCTCAAAGGTGGTTTCTTCCTCGTTAAAGGTCACCGAAGCATTGACCGGGGCGTTAGAGCCGGGCGGCAAAATCTTGGCGATGTACTCGTCAATCTTGATTGAAGAGCTGGTGGAAACCACGCTTACTGAATTGTTAGAGGTAAACGGCGCCGTGAAACGGTTCATGATTGAAGCGTTAGGTGACAGAGCAGCCTTAGCAGTAGCGGCGGCGTCGACCTTAACCCCCAGCTCGCTGAGGCTAGCCTGGCGGTTAACCGCGCCGGAGATAGACACCTTGGCGGCGCTTGCTTTAGAGGACACCAACTTGGCGATTTCGCTCTGAGTCATGCCTGATACATCCTGGCCGGCCACGCTCGTGCCGGGGAGGGCATGGTCCGAATAATGCACGGCCCAAGCGCCAGCGCCACCGCCCACAGCTAGTAGGGCTGCGGCGCCCACCAGCCAGGGCCAGCGCCGCCGTTTTTCAACGTTCGCGCTTACCTTCTGTGAACGGTTGAAGAGTTTTATCACTACCGTCAACTTCCGTGAGATTTACACCTAAGTATTGGGGAAGGTGTAAGGGGAGTAAACTAACCAATAGTTTACGGATCAACTTTATTTTAGTTTAGACCCGGTGCACTTGTCGCCTGTCTAGGGCAGTCGTGCTGCTTACATGTTATGCGCCAAGCAGGCAGGCTGGGATAGTTTTAAGGACACAACTCGCTAACGGCGCAGCCACTTTTGTTAAGGCCAAGTAACCAATGGCGCCCTGGCGGGGTTTAAACTTGAGACCATGTCGACAATTTCTACCGCCGAAGTTGCGCGTGTAGCCGCATTGGCTCGCGTTGCACTAACAGACGCCGAGGTTGAGCGCCTAGCTAAAGAGCTCGACGCCGTAGCCTCCTCATTTGCTCGCGTTAACTCTGTGGTCTCCGCAGAAATTCCCGCCACCAGCCACCCGGTGCCGCTAACTAACGTGATGCGTGAAGATGTACCGGGCCCCACCTTGGATGTAGAAGAGCTTCTAGCCGGCGCCCCCGCCAGCGAAGACTCCATGTTCCTAGTGCCCCAGATTTTGGGTGATGAGGAGTGAGCGTGAACAGCGAACTTACCCGTCTAAGCGCAGCCGAGCAGGCCGCCAAACTAGCCGCCGGAGAATTTAGCTCCCGCGAACTAACCCAGGCCCACCTAGAGCGCATTGATGCCCTAGAGCCTGCCGTGGGTGCTTACCTAAACGTAGACTACGACGGCGCCCTGGCCGCCGCTGACGCCGTCGACACTGCCCGCAAGGAAGGCGCCGCGCTACCTGAGCTAGCCGGTGTGCCCGTAGCTGTTAAAGACCTGTGCTGCACTCGCGGCCAGGTGACCACTGCTGCCTCCAAGATCCTGGAAGGCTGGGTGCCTCCCTATGACGCTACTTTGGTAGCTAACATTCGCGCCAACCAGATGCCGATTTTGGGTAAGACCAACCTGGACGAATTCGCCATGGGTGGCTCCACTGAGCACTCGGCTTTCCACCGCACCGCCAATCCCTGGGATCTAGAGCGTATCCCTGGTGGTTCTTCAGGTGGCTCGGCTGCCGCCTTGGCCGCCTATGAAGCCCCACTAGCGGTAGGTACCGACACTGGTGGCTCGATCCGCCAGCCTGCCGCCGTCACCGGCACTGTGGGGGTTAAGCCCACCTACGGCACGGTTTCACGTTTTGGTGTAATCGCTATGGCTTCCTCGCTGGACACCCCCGGCCCCATGGCCCGCAACGTGCTTGACACTGCGCTGCTGCACGACGTGATGGCCTCCTATGACCCGCTGGACTCCACTTCACTGTCTGACGCCCCCCGAGGCATGGCCGACGTGGTGCGCGCCGCCCAGGCCGGCATGGACTTAAAGGGTCTGCGCGTGGGTGTAATTTCTCAGCTCGACGGCGGCGAAGGCTACCAGGAAGGGGTAGTGGACTCCTTCCACCAGGCCCTAACTCTGCTGGAGAACGCCGGCGCCACCATTAAGACCGTAGACCTGCCCCACCTGGAATACGCCCTAGACGCCTACTACCTGATCATGCCCGCCGAGGTTTCCTCCAACCTGGCCCGCTACGACGGTATGCGTTACGGCCTGCGTGTTGAACCCAAGGAAGGCCCGGTCACCGCTGAACGCGTTATGGCTGCTACCCGTGGCGCCGGTTTTGGTGACGAGGCTAAGCGCCGCATCATTTTGGGCACCCACGTGCTCAGCGCCGGTTACTACGACGCCTACTACGGCAGCGCCCTGAAGGTGCGCACCCTGGTACAGCGCGACTTTGACGCCGCCTTTGCCGACGTCGACATTTTGGTCAGCCCCACCAGTCCGATCACCGCTTACCGTTTCGGTGAGAAGGACGACCCGCTGACCATGTACAAGCTGGATGTAACCACCATTCCGGCTAACCTGGCGGGTATCCCTGGCATGAGCCTGCCTAGCGGTCTTAGCGAAGGCTTGCCGGTGGGCTTCCAGATCCTGGCCCCGCAACGTAAGGATGACCGTCTCTACCGCGTGGGTGCGGTGCTAGAGGCGCTGGTAAACGAACGTGTTGGTGGCGCGCTGCTAGAGCGTGCCCCCCAGCTATAAGGAAGTGCGATGAGCGATAAGCTAATGGATTTCGACCAGGCCGTTGAGCGTTTCGATCCGGTTTTGGGCCTCGAAGTGCACGTCGAGCTGGGTACTGCCACCAAGATGTTCGACGCCGCCCCCAACCAGTTTGGGGCCACCCCTAACTCGCTAACCACCCCCACCTCGGTGGGTCTACCCGGCGCCCTGCCGGTGGTTAACGCCAAAGGCGTGGAGTACGCCATCCGTATCGGTTTGGCCCTGAACTGCTCAATTGCTGAGTCTTGCCGCTTTGCCCGCAAGAACTACTTCTACCCGGACCTGGCTAAAGACTTTCAGACTTCCCAGTTTGATGAGCCCATCGCCTATGACGGCTATCTGGACGTGGAGCTAGAAGACGGCGAAATTTTCCGCGTGCCCATTGAGCGCGCCCACATGGAAGAAGACGCCGGTAAGAACACCCACATTGGTGGCGCTGACGGGCGTATCGAGGGTGCGGAATACTCTCTAGTGGACTACAACCGCGCCGGTGTGCCGCTGGTGGAGATCGTGACTCGCCCCATTGAGGGTGCCGGTAAACGTGCCCCTGAGGTGGCCGCCGCCTATGTGCGCACCCTACGCGACATTTTCCGTGCCATCGGGGTTTCTGAGGCCCGCATGGAGCGCGGTAACGTGCGTGCAGACGTGAACGTGTCACTGCGCGATACCCCCGATTCGCCGCTGGGTATCCGCACCGAAACCAAGAACGTCAACACCTTCCGCTCTATTGAGCAGCACATTCGCTACGAGATTCAGCGTCAGGCCGCGATTTTGGCTGACGGTGGCGAGATCGTGCAAGAGACCCGCCACGGCCAGGCTGACGGTACTACCGCCCCCGGCCGGGTTAAGTCCGACGCCGACGACTACCGTTACTTCCCTGAGCCTGACCTGGTGCCCGTAGCTCCTAGCCGCCAGTGGGTGCAGGAGATTGCTGCCTCGCTACCGGAGATGCCGGCCGCTAAGCGCCGTCGTCTAAAGGAAGCCTGGGGGCTAAGCGATGAAGAGATGCGCGATGTGGTCAACGCTGAGGCCCTGGACCTGATTGAGGCTACCGCCCTGGCTGGTACTAGCGGCCAGGCTGCCCGTAAGTGGTGGATGGGTGAGCTGGCCCGTTACGCCAAGGAGCAGGAGCAGGCACTTACTGAGCTGCCGGTTACGCCCGCCCAGATTGCGGCTTTGCAGCAGATGGTCGACGACGGCGAGCTGACTGACAAGCTGGCCCGTCAGGTGCTCGCTGGGGTGCTCGCTGGTGAAGGTGACCCGGCTGAGGTTGCCGCTAAGCGTGGCCTGAAGGTAGTTAGCGACGACGGCGCCCTGCTGGAAGCTGTGGATGCAGCCCTGGCGGCTCAGCCCGACGTAGCCGACAAGATTCGCGCCGGTAAGGTAGCTGCCGCCGGCGCAATTGTGGGCGCAGTGATGAAGGCTACGCGCGGACAAGCTGACGCTAAGCGTGTCCGCGAGTTGATCATGGAGCGCGTACAGGGCTAAACGAAACTGGCTAAACTACAAGCCAAAATAACGTAGGGGACGTGGCCATGCGGCCACGTCCCCTACTGCTTAGTAATGATAAATAGCTAAAATTGTAAGGATTACAAACAAGCTGGGCGTTTATTGTGGGAAACCTCGCTGCACAGCGGCTAATTAGTCGGACACAATAGTGTCAATGATCGGCATACAGGCTCTAGCCGCCGCCGTCGTTTTGTGAAAGGACTACAAAAATGGCACAGCCCAGCCCTAGCTACACCGTAGCTCTGCGACTACAGGTACCGCGCAGCCAGGCTTCGGTAGCGCAGTTGGTTGACACTGCGGCTTCCACCGGTGCCATCGTCACCGGTGTTGACGTGGATGACCCCAGTGGTGAAAAGGTCGTAATTGACCTCACCATGGATCTGCGCGATTCCAACCACCGCCTTGAAGTAATTGACCTGCTCAAGAACCTGCCCGGAGTGGAAGTTGAGAACGTAGGCGACTCCACCTTCCTGGCCCACATCGGCGGCAAGATTGAAATCGCCGCACGTACCCCCATTCGTAACCGTCGTGACCTCTCGCGTGTCTACACCCCTGGTGTGGCCCGCGTTTGCAAGGCTATCTACGACACCCCCTCCAAGGCCCGTAAGCTGACCATCAAGCGCAACACTGTTGCCGTGGTTACCGACGGTACCGCCGTACTAGGTCTAGGTGACATCGGCCCGGCCGCCGCCATGCCGGTAATGGAAGGTAAGGCCGTACTGTTCAAGCAGTTCGGTGGGGTTGACGCTTGGCCGGTGGCCCTGGACACCAAGGACCCCGATGAGATCGTGGCGATCGTTAAGGCTCTAGCCCCCGCCTACGGTGGTATCAACCTAGAAGACATCGCCGCCCCCAAGTGCTTCGACATTGAGGCCCGTCTGCGTGAAGAGCTAGACATTCCGGTTTTCCACGACGACCAGCACGGCACCGCCATCGTTACCCTAGCTGCACTAATCAACGCCCTGAAGGTAGTTGGCAAGAACATCGAGGATGTACGTATTGTGCTTTCCGGCGTGGGTGCGGCCGGTTCTGCTATCGCCAAGTTGCTGATGGCTCACGGCGCTCGCGACATTGTTGGCTACGGTCGTGACGGCGCCCTCAACGGTGAAAACACCGAGGGTATGAACGAGCACCGTCGTTGGCTGGCTGAGCACACCAACCCCCGCCACGTTACCGGCAGCCTGAAGGAAGGCCTCAAGGGCGCCGACGTGTTCATCGGTGTTTCCTCCGGTAATCTGCTGGAGCCTGAAGACCTAGCGGTTATGAACGAGGGCGCCATTGTGTTTGCCATGGCTAACCCCACCCCCGAGGTGGACCCGATTGCCGCCACCAAGTACGCCGCTGTAGTAGCTACTGGTCGTAGCGACTACCCCAACCAGATCAACAACGTGCTGGCCTTCCCGGGTCTGTTCCGTGGTCTGCTGGACACCGGTATCACCGACATCTCCACTGAGTTGCTGCGTGCTGCTGCCACCGGTATTGCTTCGGTAGTTTCTGAGCGCGAGCTCAGCCCGGTTTACATCATTCCGGGTGCCTTTGACACTCGCGTTGCCGACGCCGTAGCTGACGCTGTGCGTGACATCGCCTGATTTGTCTCTGCTGGCTGCCGTTTAGGTTGGCTAAGTGTGGCGGGGCCGTCCCTTTATTAGGGGCGGCCCCGCACTTGTTTTCTGACGAGCTAGGCCCTGCCGCTTGTTATCACGCGCTAAGCGGCCCCCAGTCAATAGCTCAGAGCGGTGTTCCAGGTGTGTTTTAAGGTGGCCCCGCGTTTGCTTTCTGACGAGCTAGGCTCTTTGTTTCTGACCAGCTGGTTGAAAGTGTGTTGTGGTGCACGTGGTTTTGGGTTGACGGGTTGGGTGTGTGTGGGGCTAAGATAGTTCCCGCTGCCGCACGGGGCTGGTGTTTTTAGCTGGTTCTGGTTTGGTGGTGAGGGGATCTTTTCTTCTCATGGTTTTTGAACTGTTGTTGTCTGGTTCACGTTGGATCGGGTTGACAGGTTAGGGATCGTGGTTGTAGGATTCTCTGGTGCTTTGAGGAAAGCTTGCGGGCCTTGTTGGTTTGTGGGTTTTTCTTGTGGGTGTGTTGTTTGAGAACTCGATAGTGTGTCAAGTTTTTTATGTCTTGAATTC